>Ga0136556_1000279_pt1 | contig 33997 bp, 54 predicted proteins | sample AntRauTorckE6831_FD_104780 | JGI IMG/M metagenome (GOLD analysis project Ga0136556, IMG submission 104780) | Saline lake microbial communities from Rauer Islands, Antarctica - Metagenome Torckler E6 #831 | ecosystem: Environmental > Aquatic > Non-marine Saline and Alkaline > Saline | place... | reverse complement strand
AAGAAGACGGTGATGAGGAAGGGGAGCTGGAAACCGAACTACTCGGACTATCTGACGGACTTGGTGAAGAAGATGGGGAACTTGATACTGAGCTGGAAGGGCTACTTGATGGAGAACCGGCGGTTGCGGTGTAGGTGGCGTAGATGGAGTATTTTCTTGCCTCAAGGGTTGAATTAGTCCAGCCATCAAAATCATTAGGCCAACCTTCGCTTATTAGTCTTCTTGCCTCAATTCCAGTACCAGCACCAGCGCTGTCAAAATATATAAATACATATGTAGTAGGTTTTGTTGAAACACTATAAGTTCCTTGTATCAGTAGCCAATAAACCGTATCCGCTAATGCAGCAAGGGCTGTAGGAAAAGATATGGTTGACCAACCTTGGAAGCCAGAAATACCATTATCTCTAGCAGTGTTACCCAATTTTGTTTCGTCTGCATATTTATAAACACCAAAAGAAATCGGGTTATCTTCTGTTGAAGTGTGTCTAACGTAAGCAGTAACACTGGTAATATTACCATTTTCAGTTAATTCAAAATGACTACCATTATAACCAAAATTGTTAGTTCCCCCGCTTAAGTTTATTTCTTCAGACGAAGCCCCTTGACTCGTGAATCCGAAAGTTGGGTCTACCATTATTGGGTACGAAGCGGTATCTATAAAATCTTGTGGGACAGTGACTGTAAGCGTGTCAGTTTTCTCCTTAATATTTAGCTCACACCAAACTTTTTTACCATTAGCGTCTCTTGCGTATGGTCGATAGATATGAAAAGCCTTACCAGTTTGGTACTTTTCTGATGCTTCTTCAGATTTATTGACATTTGTATTATTCTTTTTGTAGACAGCATATGAGCCGATAGCATTAACTGGTCGCTTTACGCCGTTTAGTATTTCTTCATCAGACAGAGCTTCTTGTTTATAAAAATCAAGCCCCTTAGTCTCTATCGAAAACTCTAGTACATTACTGGCTGGCTTCTCATCTAAATGTATTTCTATCTCAAACATTCCGTCTTCAGCTTCGGCTATTGGTGAAAACAAGTTATCAAGCTGGCTTCGTTCTGCTTCAAAAAACTTGTCTTTATGAAACATCTTGACAGTTTTGCCAGATTTTTTGTAACTAATCTCACCCCCGACATCAGTAACAACTTCCGTTCCATCGGGATTAATACCTTTTAGACCAACTGAAAGATTGATTTCGTTGCTCCACTTTTTTAGTTTTGCTCGTGGAAAAAATGCAGTCTGCTTTGCGTCACCAATCTCAACCTCAATAAGCTCAGAGCCGTCAGACTTTTTGAGCTTACTTACTTTTGTAGTGTCATTTAAGACATCGAATGGTTTACGGTTTATCGACATAGCCATGTTTTATGAAAGTTTCATTACGGAATATATCTTGCTCATTTTCCAAAGCCCTTGCAGATAATTTTTCACCAACAGAAGTGTTTTTGAAAGTAAAGTTCCGAGCTTCAAACTCTAGTATTACGGCGTCTATAATTTGCTCTTTTGTTATATTTGGGTGTGTTTCGTGTATACCTGCTGCTCTTTCTGACAATTCTGATGTGTGTTTCGTGAGTATCATTGCTTCACGAGCTTTTTCATAATCATTATCTAGGGCGAAAAAGAAACCAATAAAATTATAATCACCTAAGGGTGTAGCGTGAGTCACTCCGACTACCTTTTTGCCATTTATTTTTATATCATTCGTGTCAGGAGTATGCTCGGCAGTAATATCTAGGCGAGCAAAAATATCCACAATCATGTCGCAAGTAGACGCTAGGTTTGAAATACCTTTAGGTATATACCCAGTTATTTTAAGCATGTTTGGACTAAAGTGAACTGGACCACCTGTACCCATAAATCTCACAAACGGTATATTAAATCTATTGTTCTCAATGTAGTGATTAGAGTAGGTCAAATCTCTGCCAGCTAAGATAACGTCCTCAAGTGTTATCGCCATCAAAAATGGTCGGTTAAATTCGCAGATACTTTTCTCTAAACCACAGGCAAAAAATGGCTCAGTCAGACCCTGATTGTAGAAATCTAGTTGTAATTTTTTGCTTTTGTTAATCATGTTCGTTGCCAATTATATTTATTCCAAACTCGCTCGTGGGTGTAGTGAACTACTACAAAAAAGATATTACTCACTACAGCATAAATTGCTCCCTCACTCGCTGTTGCTCCCATTAGAAATATCGTAATCAAAAACATAATGCTCAGCGACCACAAACGCCAAGTGATAGTTTTAAGTATACTTCGCAACTTTGTATCTTTTGCACCGTCTTTCAGCACTTGAAAATATACCCACAGTCGTTCGTGAACTAAGAATGAGACTAGTCCTATTGTCCAACTAAAAATTATAAACTTTGAAATCCACGTTACATCTTTGGCGAATAGCAACCCTGTTACTACCAAGGAAAGCATTACAAAGAAGCGATAACTTAGTGTTTTAATGATTGTTCTTTTTTTTGTGTCCATAAATAGATATTAACACATTGCTAAGACATAAACCCTGTGGTCTCCTCCCAAGCAGAGCCAGTCCAGCGCTTCAAAATGCCACCGGGATGTGGGGCAACACTAGGCGAGCTACTGACACTAGATGAAGCTGAACTACTTATACTTGATGATGGGGAGTCTGACGGACTTTCTGAAGGGGATGTGCTTGGTGAATCGGAAGGTGAATCAGAAACTGAATCACTGGGACTATTAGAAATAGAGTCTGAAGGACTGTTAGATGGTGAGTTGGAAATCGAGGCGGAAGGTGAATCACTAGGTGAGTCTGATGGTGAACCTGCTGGAGCAGTTAGTTGTGACAAGTCAATGACCCCCCATCTAACATGGACATTATTTCCGCTTCTATGTACCCAGTGATTAATAGTTCCGCTAGAAGCATTAGCAATACGTCCAGCTAAGGAAGCTCTAGCATGAGCTATACCAGTTCCATTAGTTGAGACTGTCCACTCTAGCCCTAATTGGTTAATGTCTCTAGTTAGGTTAGTGCCAGCTGGAAAGCCTAAGTTTGTACCGTATGAGTTATTTCCCTCTCTGATACTAGCGTTATAACTTCTCGTCACTATCATGTCATCGTTCTGGACGACATAGACGTAAGCAGTACCATCGTTACGAGCTGCTGGGTCGCCATCTTGGTAGTCAACATAGACATTAGAGGTAGTCGTACCAACCTGTACTAAAAACATTGTGTCAGCAAGCCCAGTCTCACTAGTATCACCCTCACCAGTAGCCTCAATAAATGCAGTCCCCCAGTCTCCAATATCTTCACTAAGAGTCACCAGCTCTCTAGCAGTATCGTGATTTGAACTGACCGCCGAAGCTACAGTCCAGTTAGCCCCGGTAAACTCTACTACTGTAATATATACAGTAATTGAGCTACCTGTATTAGATTGTCTTGAGACAACTACATTTCCTGAGCCGTCCATCCTTACTCCAAACGTAGACCCCTCATAATCAGAGTTACTAGTTTCAGTCGAGCTATAGCCAGCTACAAAAGGGACACAGTTGGCTTCAGAGACAATACCTGAAATTGCAGACAGGTTAGATAGTTGAGCAGTGGTTAGCGTTATAGCTACTCGACCTCTTACAATAAACTCATTAGCTCCACCCGGAGCGCCTGTATACCGCCAAACCTCACCCATCATCTTTTGCGTACCGTTAGCGTTTCTAAAAGTAAGGGTATCGGTAGCTGTGAGTTCTGCCGCCATCGAAGCATCTCTTGGCCCAAGATTGGCAGTCGAACCAACTAGCCCTGCCGAACCTTTACGAGTGTTGTTTATATTCTTAACAAAAGCACTAGCAAGAGAGCCAACATCATTGGCAAGTGTATGCGTTCCACCATTTGCTTTATCTACGTCAAATGATTCTACGAGGATGTCTGACATGCTATAACTTTACCACAAAATCCTTTGCATGCTCCCTAATTTTTGTCAGCATTTCTGCTCCTTCTCCCTTATCCCAACCTTCAACCGGGCCAAACTTGTCGATAAGCCACACTAGCGGCAGCGTCTGATGCTCCCAAGTGTTGTCTAAAAAGAGTCGTTGAGACTTCTCACGAGCTTTGGCTACTTGAGAATTATCTTGCTTGTAGGGGAATGAGAAGTCGCCGCCCTGAGTACGGAATAAATGGCCATACCAAGTTGAATGATTCACTATGCACCGGCCACCTGAGAGCCACGTTTTACAAGCTACCTCAGTACCCTGCGCTCCCCAAGAACCAAAGTCTTCATCACACATATTCAGTGACCAGTAGCGCTCAGCAGAGAGAGCGAAGCATGAGCCTTGCAGTGACATAGTTTCACTGTAGCCAGTTTTCTCCTGAGCTTTGTAGGTATCAGTCTTCTTGAAAGAGTTGAAGTACTGGAAATGTAGCTCATGGTCAAATCGGTATGAAGTGCTTTGTGGCTTCAGCTTAGGATTCCAAATAAAGTCTTTTACAGTTTCCTGACCACATTCTTTACAAACACCTGAAGGACTCTGATACCGGCGATGACCTTTGGGACACAGCCAGTCAAAAGCATGTAGGTTACGCATGACAGGCACTTGAGTGATATTGTCGCCGAGGTCTTTGAAACCCTGCAACAGCTTCTCATCAAACTTATCATCCCATGCTGTGTGAGCATCGGTCTTCATCAGGTACTTCCCTTTGGCAATCCGAGCTGCATCATTGGTAGAAGACCGCTGACCCCGGGATTTGAAATGCCGGATAACAGTAATGTCTTTATGCACTGGTAGTGGCTTCACTGCTGGCGCACCATCAAGGACAACAATGATTTCAGTCTTGTCGGTTTTGTGCTTGAGAATGTCCTCAAGTGTCTCAGACAACCATTCTTCGTTGCGACTAGGGATGAGTATGCTTAATTCAATTTTCATATATTTTATTTAACTCAACTGAGTTTCCCCAATGAGGAATATCAATCGCTCGTATATTACCGAAACTTTTTCGCTTGCGCTTCTGTCTCTCCTCGTGAGCATCAACGTGGTTGAACTGGATGACTCCAATGGGAGAGAAGGCTATTTCTGACTTGCGTAGGGTCACACCCAGTCCACGCTCCACTCGGTCTCTACCAACCTCACCAACAAACTTAGGATTCCAGTTGTCACCTAGCTTTTCAAAGCGTTCCTCAAGAGCTTCGATGAGTAATTTTCGCGGCGCAATTAATGTTGAGTTACTGTAGCGGTTACGCCATGAATACATCTCAGGATTCCAAGTGAAAAGACCCCAACGATGTTGGTTATACAAGAAAGTATCGCTATTACTTGGCCTCAACTTGAAATGGCTCTCGTGGTAGAAGCAGTCATCTTCAGCCACTGCTATGTATTCCGTATCAACTAGCTTTGCTCCTCGAAGCATCTGAAGGTAGATGTTGATATAGCCCGGCTCGTTATCATCTAGGATGTACTCACAGTCCATTGGCTGGCGAGAAATAGCTAACAGGTTACTGTCACCGACAGCTTTCTTTAGAGTCTCAAACTGGTACTCAGCAAACTTGCTGGGCATCCGATTAAGTGTCAGAAATAGAACGCTCAAATCTTGCATACATTGTGTCTCCTTCATTAACTTTCAGTATATCACCTGACAGTGTGAAGCCATTATCGCTCATAAATTCGACCAACTCCTCTTGAGTCCACTCCTGAACGTGGTATTTATCCCTCACACGCTGATTAGGCTGTCGTTCGGGAGTTACTATATAAATCACTGGTGCGACCCGCCTAGCCTCAGCCAGTGCCTTCTCAGGTGCATCGAAATGCTCTAAGACATCAATCATAGTGACCGCATCAAATGAGTTGTCCTTAAAAGACAGGTTGTAGGCATCACCAAGCTCCACATCAACTCCTACCGCCTGAGCAATCCTGACTGCTTCAGTCTCGTTATCAATACCTTTTGCTCGCATCAAGTAAGTAACTACCCCATCTCCAGCACCTACATCAAGAATATTGTCTTCAGTGACCCACCGCTTAATTCGGTCAGCGTGTTTGCGATACTTAGTACCTCGTACATACTGCCTCCAGTGATAACCTCCCTGTTCATCATATTTCTTAAATTCCATAAGTCGATATTATTTGTATATTTTTATTATAATGCGTGGTGAAATCTTCCATCCTCTCCTCACTTTTCCAGTCACCAAATTCAGATAACTGAAACTCTGACTTCCGACTCCAAAACCGGCAGTCATCACCATCCATTTCTATGTTCCAGCGATGGATGCCAGAGTACTTTTGAGTCTCGCCTTCGTTCGGACTATGCCTGAGATACACAATCCCTTTGGAAACCCGGAGAAGCTCAGCGATAGCGCTCCGAGGACTCTTGGTATGGTCGAGCGCATTAACGCAATGCACAATATCAAATGAGTTGTCAGCGTAGGTGAGGTTCTCCATATCCTGATATTCAACATCAAAGAGTAGGTCGCCATAGATTTCTTTATACTCAAGCGCGAGGTTGTCACAGGCAGTGATATTAACCTTCACTCCTTCCAGCTCATCACCAGTAGTGAGAATCGGCCCAGCACCTACATCGAGAATAGAGACCTCCTTCTTGTCTCCAATTAATGGGATGAGATATTCAGCGAGTGGCCGGTGTTTGTTAAAAGCCTCGACCTTCCACTTCTTCTTTCGTTGATAGTGTTTTACGGTCATAGAAAACGTGGCTTAATAACTTCCTCATAATACTCACCATACTTATCAACATTGTCAGACCACAGCTCCAAGTCATTCTTAGCTGGGTAGGTACGACTAAACTTCTTATGCTTGTGAGCATACCAAGTGTTTTTATTAACCAGCACCTTACCCCCGGCTTGCCATGTCTTCATAGATATATCTAATGGCTCTTGCGGGAAGATAGCATCATCCTCAAATGGATTGATGGTTTCAAACCATGATTTGTGCATCACCCAACAAGAACCTTGGAAAGCCATGGTTTCGTCAATCATTATATCCTTCCGCTTTCGCTGGCGACTCCGCCATACCTGACCGTGGAACTTCTTATACCGGGAATGTATGATTAGCTTCTCGTAATCAACCGGCATCTCATCTGCCATGATTTCCCACTTCTCAACATCTAACTGATACCGGCGAGGAATCATCACTTCATTCTCTGCTGGCTTCAATTCTAAGTCGAATCCTTTAGCAAACTGGCAGTGGGCATCTACCTTCATTATCAAATCTCCTCTCGCCATCTTTACTCCAGCTTCAATAGCTTCTTTCAATCCCTTTCGCTCCGAAAAATAGATAGGGTGGACTCGATGGTGTTCGTAGACTTTCTCATCACCACCATCAATGACTGGAATAATTTCTATATCACCACGTTTGTTCCAAATAAGTGAACGGATGGTTCGGTTCAGGTAAGGGTCATTGCAAGAAGGAATTATTATACTTAACATATTGAAAAGTATAGCACGCGAAAATTAGGTAGCAGAAGTGTCTATCCAAAGGTCATTTAGACTTGGTGAGGTTGGGGCAGTATCACCCACTGTGATGCGAATATTATTACCAAGAACAACCTCAGTAGAGTCGTAATCAGCCGCCATAGCCAGCAGTTGGATGAACACCAACTCTGCCATAGTGAAAGCGTCCTCTGGGTCAAATAACGGTGTGTGTCTTCCTTCTTGTCTTGACATATTATTTTGGTTTACGCTTAGGAGCAGCATCGTACACAGCTCGGTACTCTGCGGTCAATCGGCGAGACATTACTGAAATATCACGCTCCCTAGCCCGCATACTGGTAAGTTTATTCTTCTCACGAGCCAACTCCTTCAGTTGAGCAGCTCGAGTTTTTTCGATGTCTTCCATCTTCTGATTGGCAACAGCAACTTTTGACTCTTGAGAGACAATATCTTTTTCCAGCTTCTTGTTACTGGCAATAAATGCAGCTTTGTCTTTTTCTAACCTTTTCAAATCAGCCTCACTAGCTTCAATCTTACTCAGCAAAGCATCTAGTGTGCCACTTAGTTTTCCAATCATTGAGTCAACTAGCCGGGCGCTTGATGGTGCTTTAACTTTTTCTTTCTGTAATAAAATGGTTGCATTGAGGAGGTCTTTGGCACTTTCCAATTTCAAAATAGTATCTTCGAGCGATTCTTTTCTCTCTACTAGATTCGATAATTTAGTGTTCTCACGTTGAAAGACAGATGCAATCATATCTTCAAAGCGGCCAACCAGACCTCGTTTCTCATCCAACACAGCATCTAATACCACCTTTTCTTGCTGCTTTTTCACAATCTCACCTAAAATGAACCCAAGTCTTACTTGAGAACGCTGAATGTCTCTTTTGATTGCGAGTGCGCTGGCTGGTGTGTATTTCATAGTATTAAGGGCGGTTTCCCGCCCTGTAAATTAGTTGTCCCGACCCATGGCATTTGCCGTAGCAGAACCGTTTAGACCTCCTACACCCTTCACTGTTGCTTTGAAATCAACACATGCTGGTAGCGGTAGGCTGTCAACGAATTTTGCTGGAGTAGTTGCTCCCACTTCACTAGGTACTGAAGCTAATTCTCCTGTACCATCGTTGCGATATGGTAACTCGTACCAGTCCCCATCCTCTTGGAAACGAACGTAGTAGCGAATCTCGATACTCGTATGAGTTCCGAGGTCAACATCCCAGAAAACAGACAATTGTGAATCGGTAAGCAACTCGCCGTCATCGATGTTGAATACATCAAGCTCAACAAGGTCTATGTCTGCTTGTGTTCCTCCACCTAAGTGATTTGGTTTACCGTACATAATGAATTTGGGTTATTTGTTTTTTGCAGCTTCAGCATCAGCTTTTGCTTTGGCATCAGCTTCCTCTTTAGCTTTTTTTTCTTCTTCCTTCTGCTTCTTTTCAGCTTCCTTCTCTGCCTTTTCAGCAGCTTTGGCAGCTTCAGCAGCTTCTTTGGCTACATCCTTTGCCACAACATCAGTGATAGTAACTTGCATACCTAGTCGGTCTTCAAGCATCTCTGCGTGTTCATCCTGTACCACCACACCTGCTGCATCAATAGTGATTTCATTAGCCTTTTCGCCGTGTCGTTGACCATTGATAAGGAATTTGATGTCTTCTGCTTTTTTGTTTGATAGACAAACTTTTTTCATAGAAATTATATTAGTGATGTTGCATCCCTATCGCCACCCCCGAAGGGGCAGAGTAGAGATACAACTCTAGTAATCTAGGCTGAGTAAGCGTTTCCGTCACCCTTTGAACCAACGATGTTTCGCCAGTCGGTGAATCCGTAAACCTTAGTCTGCTTGATTTTGTACACAACTGAGTCAACACCACTGTCGCGGTATACGTCAGTTTCTAGCGGTACGAAGCTGATGGCAACAAGACCACAACCAGTTTCAGCATCACGAGAAGACTCGTCTACCAAGAACCACTTGTTTGTGTCAGTTACACCTGAGACATACTTAGACCGTAGAAGGCTTGGAGTTGAAATAACTCGGCCAAACATACCTGAATGTACGTTGATTTCGTTGTTGTTTGACCCAACAACTTTATCTGATTCGTTGATTTCCTTCGCAGCTCGGACAAGTCCGTTTGCTGGAGGGATGATGATTGTGGTATTACCACCGAATCGAGGAGAATCTTCTCCAACATCATCTGTGAACGTAGCACCTTGTTCGCGGGCTGCGAAGTAAGCATCATCAGAGAAGGCTCGCGCATTTCCTGCTGACTGCACTGCGTTTGATTGAGTTGCCCCACCATCTGCTCGTGCGTGCTGAATTGAGATAAGACGCTCGTTTAGAGGAGTCTTATTTCCATCAAGACCGGCATTACCTCGCACGAACATTCGTGTCGGCAATACACTTGGAGCGCTAAACGCTAGGTTGAACACTTCAAATGGGTCTTGGATGTTAGTTCGGTTCTGCTTGATAAGAAGTTTCTTAGCTCGACCAAGGATAGTCGCGTACTTATTACCTTCCTTGTCATTTCGCTCGTCTGGTACGAGGAATGAGTTTGCATCCTGTTCATCCGGGTCAAATACTTCGGTCTCGAAGTTTCGGATGAAAGTAGCTCGTGGGTAAGTACCACCGGCACTACGCTTCCCACTTCCTTCCACACCAGTTGTACCGATGTGTCGCCATACAGCTCGGTCTCCGTCTTCAGTTGTTTCACCAACGTCAGTAAAGAGAGAATCCGCCATAGGGTCAGTCCCCATAAGAGAGTACGTTTTGTACGCCTCGAATGAAGTCAGCGCTTGGTCTTCAATAGCATCAAAGTCAGCTCGGACTTTGGCTAGGAAAACATCTGTTGCGCCTTGATATAGAGTTTCTGGGTTCATATAATCAATTTAGTTAAAACTAGGCGATGTTGTAGCCAAGCATTTTGCTGATAAATGTCAGAGATACTTCTCTGTCGGTTCGACCTGTGAGGCCAAATGAGAACAATTGCATGTTCTCTACTACTGAGAAAGCGGAGACAGTACTTTCATCTACAAGCAGACCTGTTGAGTCTACTGAGAAGTTTCCAAATGCTCCTGAGTTGTCGGTAGTTTCTGCTGCTGCGTCTAGGTCTCCAGTGAACTCCATAGGGATGTATAGAGGAAGATATGAGACCTGTACCATATCAACAGTCGCATTGTCTGCTGCTGCTGCATGGCTATCTTTTTCGAGGACTTTGCCTCCTTTTCCTTCAATTCCAAGAACGACTCCAAGAAGCGCACCGACTGTGCCTCCACCTGTAAGAACTACAGAGGTGTCAACTTGAACTCCCGGGATGATGACTTCTCCTTGTGAGAGAGTTTGAGAGTTCTGAATCAACGCTTTCTTAACGTCTTGTCCTGAAACTGGCTTTGATGGCTTGAACATAAGTTTCAAAAATAACCTGATAATTCAACTATGAAATCAGGTCATTTTAGAGATGTGGATGAGACTATTGGTGAACTCGGCGAGTACCTTGTGTAGAAACCTTTTCGGCTGCTTCATTAGTGATATTCGCTCTCTTAGCTAAGTCTTGTACCGCTTGAGAGAATTTCGGTGGTTCGCCTCCATTGTTTGGTGCGCCTCCCGAACGAGCTGCATCTGCTGCTGCTTCCGCTGCTGCTTCTGCTTCACGCTGAGACTTTTCGCCTTGTGCTGCTAACAAATTATCTTTGTCAACAAAAGCGTAAGCCCCGACAATCTCATTGTAGATGTTGTCTGCATCAACTTTACCTGAGTCAATCTTATCGAAATGTTCGATTACAGCCTTCCGCTGGTCATCTGATAAATCTTTGAATTGCTCATTGAAGCGAGAGATGGCTTTGTCCTTCTGCTCATTTCTGAACTGAGACATAGTTTCATCTTTTGCTGGTGGTTTAGCTTTGTCATCACCGGCTTCGGCTGCTGCTTCGGCTGCCGCATCTTCAGCTGCTTTCGTAGCTGCATCTTCGGCTGCTTTTTCTGCATCAGTCAATTGGGTTTGTACTCGGTCTCGTTCTTTTCGTAAGCCTGTGGCTTTTCCAAGTGATTCCGCTGCTGACTCGTTAGACAGTTTGGTTAGATTTGCTTGGTCTTCAACCGATAGCTTACCTACTTCTGCTGTCAACGCATCTCCTGCTAACTCTCCATTAAGAGTCTTCTCTAAAATTTCTTCTGGTTTCATAGTTTATATGGATTTGGCGACAATCCTGTTACGCCCTTACTTCGATGTCCGTTAATAAAACAATTTACATAGCCGACAACGCTATTACCCAAATAGTACCACACGTTTGTCGGTTGCGAAAAGTATTGGTTGATAACTAGCCTTTTCGATTCTTGATTACTTCACTAGCAAAGCTCGTTGCAGCATCAAAATGGTCTTTGAATTTGTTCGGCTTTTCCTTCTTCAAAGGGTCTGGTGCATCCTGTCGTGGCTCTGGTCTTCCGGCAATCATTGAACTGAGTACCTTGAGCTGAATAAACATCCCTTGGTATCGCTGTGAGTTTTTTGGGTCACTGGCCATCTTCTTATGAAGGCTGTAGGCCAAGTAATCAGTCAACCGAGTGAGCTTGTGCTTCTGGGTGGCCATAACAGAAAAGCCATCATCTTTCACTCCGTCTGGGATGTCTTTGGTGTACTCATCAACCATTATCTGGTCAAATTTCGCAGCGAAAAGGATGTAAAGCCTTCTCAGTATTTTATCTAACATAGTTTTTATTATTATTGTTCAAGCCCCTTGTTTGCTTGAGAACCGAACTTCATGCCGGTAGCACTTTGATTCAAATTCCCTTGCTGTGCAGGAGAGTTCTGACGGCCAGTACCTTGGCCACCGCCCATAGCTTGCTGTTGCATAGCCATTTGTTGCTGTTGCTGCTGGTTTGGTTGACCGCCCATCAACTGACCGATGTTCTGGTCAGAAGTAAAGCTAGAAGGGTGTTCACCATGCTTCTCAAGGAATCGTAGGTAGGTCTTATTGATGTCAGCGACACCAGCTGGGATGAATACATCGAGCATTGGTTGCAGCACTCCTTCGTTGAATGATGCTCGTTCCATTTCGTCTGACTTCTCAGGCTCGAGTTTAATTTCATCGATGAAGACTTCAAGATTCTGAATCACCTCCATTGGCATTTCGATAATCTCAGTAGTCTTACCATTTTCGATTCCCTTCTGAACTGCTTCAAAGTAAAGGTCGATGTCCTTGCTCACATTCTTCACGAACTTGACCTCAAGCGTACCAACGCCACCACGAGAGAGGGGAGCATTAGAGATACTAAAGTTACGTACAACATTTCCGTTGGCGCTGTACTTTCCAGTTTCGTAGAACTGAAGCATGGTCTTGAGTAGCAAGAAAATCTCCTGATGCAATAGGTCGTAGTACATCAGCAATGTGTTTCCAAGAGCTTGCTGCTTCATCTTCTCGAGTTCGTTGATTTCCTTCGCAGACTTTGGCTGGATAGAAGGCACGATGTTTGAAGAACCACCTTGAGCAAATGATGACATCATTCCTTGGAGTGAGTTCATCATAGTGAAGTATGCACCAGAAGCATCGTTGATTTGGAACTCCTTGTAGGCGGTCACATCGTTTACCGGCACAACTCGTTGCTGACCAAAGATGAGGTCAGGTGCTTCAAAGTCTGAGGTGATGATTGGTGGGTCGATAGAACGTAGCTCTCGCTCTACAAGCATTGTGTATGAAGTGTTGAGAATCTTGGTTGTGTCCTTCAGCAAGAATGGCATCGACATTCCGTATGCAAATTTATCATCGATAGCTTCGTGAACAGTCCAAGTGTATGGCTGACCTTTGTGAGTAAATGGATTTGGTCGAGCAACACCTTTGCCTAGCTCATCAAGCCAGATACCGTTAGCCATAACCTTCTTCTCATCCTTGTCAGTATCGATTGAGGTCATCACTTGAATCTTGTCTGACTGTAGCAACTGAGTACCACCAAGCAGCTTGTGGAATAGTGAGTCTTCATCAATTTGATTACCCGGCACAACGAACTCAGCGTTCTTGTATTTCGCTTCAGGAAACTCTGAACGGAAGTCATCAATGTGCATCTCCTTCATTCGGATAGTCTTGCCCTGCTTCTGAATGTTTCGTTCCCAGATTTTCTTCAGGTATATTTCCTCCAATGGGACAATCTCTGTGAAGGCATCATTCCACATTTTGGTTTTCTTGTCCTTGATGGTGAAGTTGTTGTTGGCGCGGTCAGACTCAGTAAGGTAGCGCAGGTCTCGCTCATCCATGTCATACCCAACGTAGTTACAGATAGTACCGTTCATTGTGGCGTATAGAATCTGCCAAAACTTTTCCACTTTGTCTTTTGACTTCAGCCGCCACTTTTTGTACATCGCTTGGAGTACTTGAGTGGAATACATATTCATCTCATCGCCAGATAGCTGAGGTGAGATACCGAGTGAAACGATTCGGCCAGTAAAATCAAGAACCTCCTTCCGAACGAAAGGTAGTGAGAAGTCGAGTCCGAGCGCTTCTAGGTCTTCAGACTTAGTGACAGTAGAGTTCCAAAAAAGCATCCGAGATTCAGTCCAAAAATCATCAAGAGTTTTGTGTTGAATTTGCCGGTATGCTGATTGACGGTCATTTTTGTATTTATAAAAGTCTTGGTATTCACCACCAATATGTTCCAGCGCTAAATCACTAGGGCGATAGAAGTCCTCGATTTTATATTTACCTGATTTTGTTTCTGGTCTCATACAATGCGCTTACCTAGCTGGCTTTTAACTTTTAGATTGTCTTTTACATTTCTTTCTCCCATATTGTGAGTCAGACCGCGCTTCAGGATTCCTCTCAGAAGCTGTCTCCGTTTCGGCTTCGGGATTTGGTAGAACTGTGTAGTATTAAAATTCTGTATTGCGTAACCACGCTTGTGAATGACATAGACATCTTTGCCGAGCATATAGTTAGCTGAGAGACCAAGCTCTCCACAGACCTTTTCGAGAAAAACTACAATATTTTTACGCATTGGAATTATAGTACCACAGTTTTCGCGGGCAAGGATGCTATACTGTATACAGTTTAACGATAATAATAAAAATAAAATGGATAAAAAAGTAAAAGCGGCGTTCGATGCAATCAACAAGCACGCAAAGAAGGATATTGCGGTAGTGGGAAGCAACAAAATTAAAGTCGAAGGCCAGTCAACAGGAGTTGAATTACTAGATTATGCAATCGGCTGTGGGGGCTATCCAAAGGGAAGAATCACTGAAATCTTCGGACTCGCTAGTTCGACTAAGACAAGTTTGTGCCTCTATGGTATCGCTCAAGCTCAAAGAGAAGGGAAGGTATGTATGTTTGTTGATGCTGAGTTCGCTCTCGACTTTAAGCACGCAGCAGCGATGGGAGTTGATGTTGACAACCTAATTGTGCTGAAGCCAGACTCTGGTGAAGAAGTGTTTGATACTATCGAGCAAATGCTCCGAGATAAACTAGTTGACTTCATTGTGGTTGACTCAATCCCTTCACTCATTCCAGTGCCGGAACTAGAGGCAGAAGTGAACAAGCCTACTATGGGTGGCCAAGCGCGACTAGTTGCTTCAGGATTACGCCGACTCGTACCACTAGTATCGAAGAATAATACGGTGCTTATTTTCATCAACCAGCTACGGAAGAACATCATGGGTGGTACATTCGACCCATACACAAAACCGGGAGGTATGTCTTTGAGCTTCTACATCTCAGTGAGCATCAGACTCAGTAACATGGGTAAGCTCAAGAAGGGTGATGAGATTCTTGGTCAGCAAATCAAGTTTCAGATGAAGAAAAACAAGGTAGGCATGAACAACCACGAAGGGGAGATGAGGTTTATGTTTTCTGATGGCTTTCACTCAGAACTGAACATGGTTGAAGTAGCCACCAAAAAAGGCGTTATCCTGCGAGAGGGTAACACCTATATGTTTGGCGAGACTAAGCTCGGTATCGGTAAGGAGAAGGCTAACGCTGCACTCTCAGAGAATCCGCAAATGCTTGAGCAGGTGAAGACTCAATGTCAGCTATAGCTGTCTCCGTAGTAAGCAATGTCTTAGCAGTGGAAACACCGTTCTCGATTACACATCGAGTTACTTTTGTTGGGTCTACAATTCCTTCAGCCATCATGTCTTCTACATTCTTTCCAGTCAGTACGTTGAAGTTTCCAACTCCGTCACCGTCTTGAAGGATGAGGCCAGCGTTCGCTAGAATCTGTAGATATGGTTGACCAAGAGCATCGGCGATAACTGCTTCACCGGCAATCTTGTCATCTAGCACTTTGGCTAGGTCACGTAGAGTCGTTCCACCTCCCGGTACGATTCCTTCTTGCAGAGCAGCTCGACAAGCTCCAACAGCATCATCAATTTTCATTTTCAGATATGACTGCTCAGCTTCAGTACTCGCACCAACTTTGATACGTGCAATTCCACCAGCTAGTCGAGATAGTCGAAGCTCGAGTCCTTTAACTGGCCCATACTTCTCACCGTCTTCGGCTTTGATAGCATTACGGACTTCTTCAACTCGTTCAGCTACTTTGTCTTTGAAATCTTCCTTTCCAATAATGACAGTTTTCTTGTCGCTTACGATAACTTTTTCAGCGATACCAGATTGGTCAATCGTAATGTCTTTGATGTCCTTTCCAGTTGTAACTGCAATCGCACCAGTAACAGCAGCAATGTCTTCTAGTTCCTCGATACTTTCTGGTCGCTTCACTACTACAGTGTGAATCACGTTCTTCTCCTTGTTGGCTAGAAGTGTCTGTAGTAGCTCGCCTTCAACTTCAGTAGCGATTACTAGCACTGAACTGTAGCCACCACTCTTGAGAGACTGGAGACACTGCACAAAGTCAGCATTGAGGTTCATAGAACGGTCAGTGACGATGATTGCTGGGTTGTTGAGTACCGCTTCACCCTTATTGGTGTTAATCATGTATGGAGAAGTCCAGCCAGAATTGAAGGTGTAGCCATCAACGCTTTCTGCTCGGACATTTCCTCCCGGTGCTTCAAAGACATCGATTGCTCCATCAACTCCTACCTTGTCTACCAGCTCTGAAACCATCTTGGCAATCTCATCGTTTTCTACAGAGACTTGAGCTACTTGCTCGAGATTCTCAACCGGGATAGACAAAGCCTTTAATGCTTCGAGAATCTTCTTTGTACCAACCTCCATTTCGCGGCGCAAAACCATTGGATTGTAACCATTTCTTACTAGCTCAGCCCCTGCTTCAATCAGGTGATGGGCAAACACAATCGTTGAAGTAGTACCGTCACCAGCCATGAAGTTAGTCTCCTCAGCTGCTTGTTTGACTGATTCAGCTCCCAAATACTCGTATGGGTCTTCAGGAATGATTTCGCGGGCGATAGATACACCATCGTTGGTTACGATTGGCATACCGTACTTTTTATAAATAGCGTTTCGTCCTTTCGCTCCCATCGTTGGAGCTACGGCTCGGAATACTTGTTCAACTCCCCTCATCAGTGCCTCTCGTGCTTCTTCTCCGTAAATTGCTTTTGTTTTTCTCATATTTATTATTATACTTTTAGGCTCTTAATTATAGCAGAAGAAAATGAACGAGTTTTGGCATCTGTTATATTCTTCCGCTGGCTCTTTAATAATCTCCCGACATTCACCGAGAAGTTCTCAACCATCACACGGCGGTCAGCTGTTCCGTCAGTACCGTGAACTGGCTTGAGGTTCTCACTCGTTGCTCCGGGCTTCGCTGCATACTTGGCATTAGATACAGCATCATACACTCGCATCACTCCCGGTGATTCGCTATTGAATCGCATCCGGGGGAGCATCATTGTAGTCGCATGATGTCTTGGTTCGTGGTTGATGGCGTACTGGTTGTAGCGCAAGTTGATTCCATAAGGCCGGAATGTATCAGCATCTGACTGATTGGTTGGTCGGCGCTTGATGGTATGGTCGAGTTCTCCAAAGTGGGCTACTGGCTTGTGCCAACCATTCACTTTCTCAATGAAATCGAGCTGTGGTTGGTTGTAGAAGCCATCTGTCTTGTTGGTGTTTGATAACCGAGCCAATTCGTTATTAATGTCTGCCATTGAAGCATTTGGGGTCAAATACGGCACATACCAGACTGAAGGCTTGTTGGTGTTCTCATACGCTTCAATCAAGTCGAAGGTTCTACCATTGAACTGCCAATATCCAATCACTGTCTTGTCCTGACGACCTCCCATGTCGAGACTGATGTAGAGAGGTCGATTCGGCACATACTCCAGTGGCACTACCTCCGCTTCTGTCACATTCGGGTAGTACTGAGACTTCGGAGACACAGAATAGTCGATTTGAGCCTCACGCATGAGGTCAGGGTCATCCAAATCAATCGCTTTTTGCTGCAAATCTTCGTACCATTGTTGGTCTTTCCAAGGGTGGTCACGCCATGTTAGAGGCAGATATGTACCCTCTTTTTCGCATCGATTCTTGAAGTCTAGGGCTACTTTTGACTCCACAGTGGTCGAAACGTAGATTTTCATACGTGATACTGAGGTCAAAGCGCGGTTTACCTCCTGAAAGTGTTCAATGTAGAAGCACTCATCAAGAAATGTAGTCGAATACCGCCTAGAACGCCCCGCATTGGAGTTTGTAGAGCTTCCGATGATGGATGTACCAATATCCGGGTTCAAGAGCTTTAGCATCGAGTCTGTGGCCGTTCCCTTCGACCCTTTTGGCTTGAATGACTCCGGTTTTATCCAAGAAGGCAACATATTCAGCTGCCAACGGATTTTACCGAAGATACAACCATCAGGATTGGCTGTTCCGTCATCTACTTCAGCCTCAGTACGTGAAAGCACGAAATCAGAGTAGTTTGGGTAGAAAAGCCACCTCCAAGTGAAGTAAGCCGTGATTAACCAAGTCAAACCCATACCTCGGGGCTTGTCGATGAGACAGTCAATGTCCAAGTGAGAGTCCTCGAACTCCCGAATCTTGTTCACAATGTTGATTTGGTACGGAAACATGAAGAACGGCTTCGGTTGAGCATCATATTCAGTCAATTTCAAGAAACAGAAGTCCTCAATGAACTTCACCGGGTCATTTGCATAGATGTCGAGCAACCTTTCAGCCCGAACCATCTCATTTTCGTGCATTTCCTGAAAATTCTTCATTCGCGCCCGCAATTTCGTCAGATACTCGTCTGAATTGTAGTACTCTTGGATTAAAGCGTGTCTCATATTAAGTTTTTCCAGCCATTTCGACCATCGCTGCTTCCAAATCTTCTCGCCCGGCTTGATTTAAGACCAATTGCTTGAAAACTTGGATATTTGGTCGATGACCGCCTTGTAATTTACTCATTGTTGTGGTCAAAGCGTTCGCGAGCTTGATTCGTTCGCCCGGAGACATCTTTTTGATGTCATCTTTGGTAATTCCAGTCATCAAATCGTTTGCCATCGCTGCCATTTTGAGCAAAGCCTTGTGATATTGAACTTCAGGTAGCGCGTACCTGCCCCCATCCATATTCGTACTCACAATCTCAGCTCCACTCTCAGTCTCTTTAACGGCAAAAGGCTCAGTGTATTTTCTGAGCATTTCATTTGCCTCCATCACGCCCTTCATCTCGTGAGTAATAGCGTGTGGATTTTCTTGGAGGTATTGTCCGATGGTAGCTGTAGTTGAAATCAATCTGTTCATAAAAGAACGTGTTGCATAATCATCTCCAGCAACTTCGTATCGCCACATCCATTCTTCCCATCGTGGATTTTCTTTAGCTCGGCCTTGGAAAGCTCGAATTGACACATCTGTGACACTGAACTTCCCTTCAACAGTAAAGAAATGGACTAAGGAGAACCAATTCATAAATTTCAATTCATCCCACTGAGCAAAGTCAGTTTTTCTGAATCTTTTCCCTACCAAATCTTTATGTTTATTTTTTAGACCTTTTTTACTCATAGCTAAATAGTACCACATTACTACTTATCATCGTCAAATTGATTTAGTGAAAACTGAGGTGGATTCTTCCACTTAGTCACATCTACTTCAACCGGGACTACTTCTTCATTGCAGCGACACTTCACTCCGAGCTTCCTGACTCGCTTAGCCGGGTCAATAAAGTGGTCAGAGTGCTTCTCAATCCAAATGTTGACGTACTTCTGCAAAAGAGGCAGTGTCTTGGCGTTTGTGTAGTCAAGTACGTTTCCTTTTTCGACATTGTGCTTCTCACACAAGATTTGTAAGTTATCATCATCAAACTTGTGAGCATCTGGTAGACCAAGCATGTTCAGCAGTGCCTTTGGAATGATGTGGTCAACAGTCAGATTGAGTGTGGCTGAACACTTAGGGTGACAGCAGTGACCGCCGTGGCGTTTTAGTTTATTTTTTACAGTTTGTAGACTCATATCAGAACGGTAATACCTCTTTAACCGGGAGGTCTGAGCGCTTGAGCCAGACTTCAGTATCTCCATGGCAGCAGTCAAGCATGATGAATTTTACCTCTATTTTTCCTTCATCATTGACTCTTTTCTTCCCGGTGTAGACCGCATGTTCCCCAAAGTGAGGGAAACTAGCTATCTCAACGTAGTAGCCCCCTACTTTACCGGCCATCGCTTAGCTTGTTTCATTTTTTGTTGGTTCAGACATCTCTAATAATCTTTTGTTGATTCGTTCAGACAGCTCCGCCTTCAATTCTTCTACACCCACTGCTTTGAGGGTTGAGTCACCATGCTGCCGAATCCATTCATCAGCCAGCTTGGTAGCAATCAGCTCCATCACATACGTCACTGTCTTTTTCTGCATATCAGGAGCAGACATTTTGGTGATGACTTCATCTGTTGTTAGGTTCTGTTGAAATTCGAGCATATTATTCTTTGTTATCTTCGATGGCTTTTTCCACCGCAGCGTTTCGCACGAAGTCACTGAAATCTTGGTGAGGCTCTAGTGCCTTCTCGACTTCATCAATCTCATGCTGATGCCAGCGGATGTTTTTTTGGACTTCTCTTTTCATACTAACGGAATCTGAAGGAGAGAGACTCGACCCGCTTCGCACCTCCCGGTGTGAGGAAATGTACGCTAGTCTTCTTCCAATTAATTCGTAAGAATGTGCCACCGCCTGACTCAATCGATGCCTTAGCTCTTGCTTCGACTTCCTTTTTTCGCAGCTTTAGACCGCGCATTGGTTGTACTCTTTGTTCCGCCTTTTTTCCGAACATTTGTTCGCGGATTTGTTGTGCTAGATTCATTTTGCATTTCAATTAATGAGTCGATTAAAAATTCTGGTACTTCAATCATGTGAACTTCAACTCCCATCTGACGAGGTACATTCTTCCCCCCTACTCGGTTTCGATTCATCGGGTGGTTCGGGCAGCTTGGCTTGTGGCTAGAGAACATTGCTGGGTTGACTGCCTTCTCTCCTCCATCTTGACCTACTCCAATCGCTCCTACTCCGATTCCAAACTTACTTGGATTCATCCGAACATCTCGCGCCAAAGCTGATTCTCCTTTTATAATACTTAGCTCTTTCTCACGCTTTTCTAATCGTTTCTCAATCTCCAGTTTTGCTTCCGTCATACTTAGCTCAATCTTCCTTCGCTTCGTCATTTCTCGGTTGTCACCCCAAAGTGCAATTAAGATGAATCCTAGAAACCCAAATATTCCGACAACTGCTCCAATCAATACTGATACTAATTCCATATTTATTTTATTACTGTATAACCTTCTTCAAATGCTTCGGCTGGTGAGAACGATGCGTACCCATCCTTGTAGAGAACGATGTACCACCCTGCAACCGGGTCATGCTTCTTGATAATATCTTCCGGCACGTTCATCACTTCGGTCTTGCCGTTTACCTCGAGCGCTAGATTCCGAGTCATATTCCCGGGATTTAGCTCACCGATATCTTTAATCTTCGCTGCTCGTACTGTCTTGTGAGAACGGTACTCTGGTAGTTCAAATGGTGGTGTCATACTTTACTTTATTATTATTAATATCTGTTCGAGACAGACCGGGGGGCGCAGCGCTTTGTTTGTGGTTCTTGAGCTAGTATCACCACCTTTGCCCTTTGCTAGCAACAGGGTATGTCCAGGCTACGACTCCCGGCCTACCTCGAAAGGCAGACCAAGAACGCAGTGAGAAAGAATAACTTGCTTAACGTGTTTCCCCGCCATTACGCTTGGGTATATCACTCTCTCACTCCGTCCATTATATCATATCTCGCTATACATGTATATACATAGGTGGGTATAGAAAAGGAGGGGTACAATTTGTCCCCTCCCTAGCTAGTCTATTCCTAGCAGTCAAGATTTAGTCACCCCCTTTCGATGTAAAAAGTACTCGATGAGACACTCGATGGTGTGGAAATGCAATCCCTTGTGCGTGTACTCACCACCGGCGGATATCACCGCATGACAGCGAGCGCATCTCATCGTGGGTTGCAATACGGACAGCCGTAAACGAAGATGCTGTGGTGTGGGCATCCTCCGGTCATCACGTAGTCCGGCGAGTGCGGTTGTGGTTTCGGTACTTCCAAGTCCAGTGCATATTGCTCGGCGTTACGAAACCTTTCATCAAGTGGTAAGAACGGTTGGTCATCCATGGTCTCCTCCTGTGGTTGAACGTCCGAATTAATTATACCGCATCTATTTCTGCTTGCGTATAATCATCCTTCACATCCTCTATGAAAATCGGCACTTCTAGCGCTGGAACAATAAACCCCCCTCCCTCTGGGTGAACAAAAAAGCTCTCTAGCAAATTCAGCATCTGTAGCTTCTGCTCCTTGGTGAGCATAATCTGAGCATACGAATTAGACATCGGCTCGGTCTCCATCAAAGCGATTACCCGCAAATCATTGAAGCTCTCCTCGTAGGGTGACTTAATCATACATCAAATTTTATTTCCACCTTCACCGGCCTAATATCGCCGAGCTTTATGATACTCGGAAACCCTTTGAAGATTCGATTAATCTCTGCCTGACACTCTTTGCGCGTCCGAAAGAACCGCCAATCGCTCGGCTGATGCAAACTGTTGTAGATAGTCCAAACAGAGTGTTCCATACTACCCTTCGCAACTTACACAAGTATTATCACCCGGCCCACGATGCACCCGAGGTTTCGCTGGCGCACTCTCACCCGACACATCCGGCAGGTCGAAATCCGGCACATCTTTTTTATGGGCAGAACTAGGACAGTCAGGCCGACAGACCAACTTCCCATCAACCCAATCCCCAATATGTTTCAAGTCTTCAATCTCTTTTATCATACCCCAATTCTACCATAAGTTAAACTCTACCTACGGAAATCCCGCACTGTTTTTTTAACTAAGCCCGAATCTAAGTAAGAAAAAGCGATACCTAGTTTCCGCACATCTTCGCGTGAAGCCAACTAGGAGAAGCAGTGAATACAACGCTCGATGGTTAGTCGATATTATGAGATGTATACCACCTTTCGCGAGCGAACAGCTTCTGGCGCTACCTTTCTACCTATAGATACAGGGAAACAGTGATTCCAAGATACCCTTATTTTAAGCCATATAAAGTTTTTTTCTACCGTAGGGGAAAGTTTTCTAGGTGCGCTCTGCTATACAGTTTTTCATTTTGGTCATATAGCACCGGGTGGTTAAGCGAAGGAAAGCCAAGAAAACCCCAACGATGGTGTTGGTTTGTAAGGGTTTTTTACAATTTTCGTTACAATTTGCGTTTGTGTGTGGGTATTTATATATATATTTTTGTGTGTACCTACTACTGCCACCCCTAAACGGTAAACTATAGGCTACTAGCTGCATTAATGCCTCCAGTAAAGCAATAAAAGCAAGGCAAACAAGGGCGACAAGGGACAAAATAGCCTTGTTTTGGGCGCTACATTGGTACTATTACGGTATAAAGCGGGTACTCGTAACCACCAGGGACAAACAAAGCTACAATGATTATGTTTCTACACTTGTATTAATGAGTATATAAAGAAAATTGTTTATAGATGTATCTAGCGCGCGGGCTGGGGCTATAGCTTTATTTTGCGGGGCGAAACTATCAACGGCTATTCTATACACTAGGGTTATATATTCTTTTATGTATGTTCAGAGCGCGGGCCTCCCCGATTAATACAGTTATTTATAAGGCTATTTATATCTATTATAGGCGATAGGCGCAACGGGTATATTTTCGGTATTTAGCGCGCGCGATTCGGGTATATTCGGGTATATATTAAAAAGTATTTTGACCGATTTTCGCGGCGAAATATAAGCAGCTTGACAGCGTAGCATTGTTGTATAGCAATGTTATATAGTGTGTATAAGTGTTGCATTATTATTATGGCTATGATACTATAGAGGAAGTAGAGAAGAAGACACAATATAAAAATAAAAATATTAAAATATGTCAACGATTACACCATATAACAAAACTACAGGACTAGAATACCAAGGGTACAACGTAATTTTTTTACGCATGGCGGGCTTCAAGTCACCCGAGTGGGCTACATTCTTACAGTGGAAGCAAGCGGGCTATAAAGTAAAAAGAGGTAGCAAGGGGACACACGCGCGAACATTCGTAACAGTAGACAAAAAGAAAAAGACCGACTCAGGATATGCACGGCTCCATTTTGTACTTTTCAACATTGAACAGGTGGAACTGGTAGAGGTAGAGGCGTAGCAAGTGGCAGGGCTGGAACTTTCAAGCCTTGCAACGTGCCACGGCACTAATTAAAAATAAAAATATAAACTATATGCAAAAGACAAAAGTAGAAAATATCCAAAATAATAGCGGGCGTGCTGTTGTGAACCAATTTGTGATTTATACACCCGAGGGGCGCTATTTTCAAAGCTATGCGACTGTGATCGCATTTGTACCATTTGGAGGCGGGCAGATTCTAATTGACCGCAACAAATGGGACTATTCAACGACTACAGGAAAATACCGCAATATTTTTCTAGGCGAAACCAAGGCCGAGACTACTAAAAAATTAAACGAGGGCATTTATAAATTCGCGGAATTAAACTAATTATATGGAAGGCTACAAAACTATAAAAAACGGCTTTTCTATTATTGTAGAGCCATGGAGCAATAAAATTACAGTCAAGGACTTAAACACAGGACATAGCACTATAAAAGTATTTAGTGACCATGTAACGGCGATATTACTAGCTAAAAAATTATAGATATGATTGAACTATATACAACAGGCGATGGGCTAATGTTTTGGAGCGAGGCCGAGGCGCTGGAGCATTGCGAGGAAATACGCGACACTATGGGCGAGTTTATCGCGTGCGAGTGCTTGAGCCAACCCGACATTGCCAAGAGCTGGAACGAGCGCGAGGAGGCTAAAAATGAGAGCCTATGAGATCAAAAGACGGCTACACGTACTACGTGTATATGGTGGATGCTGGAGGCGTAGCAGTGACATTGCTATATTCTACCCCGAACTACTATGACGCGGAACGATTCGATAGACAAACGAGAATAAAAGACCATAGCACCGTATTGACGGCGACAACCTACGAGGCGGGCGAGCAATTACTTAAAAATATAAAATAGTACTATGGATGAACTAAAAAACGAGCTGGAGGCATTACAGGCGCGAGCCGATGAGCTGGAGAACAACGAGAACGAGGAGGAATACAACGAGTTTATAAATGACACGGCGGGCGATGTTGAGATTCTAGGCATGACGTACCAACCCGCGCGAGTACTGGAGGAGGTAGACCCCACGGCCTACCGATGCGAGCATACAGATTTTAACGATTCGCTACTATCTGAGGTGAACGATGAAATTGATGCAAAGCAGGAAGAAATTGATAATTTTAACGACTAAAAAATATGATTGTAACACTAACCAGCGGAGGCGACTTTGCACCCGCACACGTAGATATAATGATGAAAGTACTGGATGATGAGAGTATAGCGGGCGAAATTGTAGCCAATGGCGATATTCTAATCGTAATGACTGAGGATGAACTGGAGCAATTAACAGATGCACTAAAAGCCTATGAGGAGGCTGTATACCACTAAAAATTATGGCTAAATACTGTAAGTTTGAAGAATGTGAAGCGAGTAGTATGCAACGATTTAACAACGATACATGCGATAACTGTTGGGAGAAAATACAGGCGAAACTAGAATATTTTCGCGGCGAAATTGAGGCCGAGCGCATGAGCTATGGCGAGATTGCCGAGCTACAGGAACTAGCCGAGCATATTGAAGCGGGCGATGTATTGCTACTGGAGTGGGCAGGAGTACCAGAACATGAGGCCGAGGAGATGCCACTATTCAAAGGAACGCGGGAAGCACTTGATAAATTAACTATACGATAATATGGAAACTATTGAAACAACACAATACAAGGGACTGACTGTAAAAATTCACCCCGACTATGACGGCGGGCGAGATTTTAGTGAGGACTTTACCAACCCCGAACCGTTTCATACCTACGGCAAGTGGAACGGCTACAATTTGTTTGAAACTGAAGGCAGAGGCGATGAGTTTACGGCGCACGTACTGGAGCAGTACCACAATGAGATTGCAGAAAAATACAAGTCACTAGCTGAGAGTCACTACCTTGAGGATTATGACCACGGCTATGATGACATGATTACAATGGAGCGAGCCGAGGAGCTAGTACAAAAATGGATGGATGCCGAGCTGATAATGATGCCGATTTATGTGTATGAACACGGCGGGATTACTATGCGAACCAGCGGATTTTCATGCCAATGGGATAGCGGGGAAGCTGGATTCATCTACATAAGCAAGGCCGAGGCGCGCAAAATGTGGGGCAAGGCTATGAGTAAGAAGCAAGTGCAATGGATTGATGAGCATATGACCGAGCATGTGGCATACCTAGCAGCAATTTGTGAAGGGAGTATCTACGGCTACAGTGTCGAGGATGAGGACGGCGATGTACTGGATTCATGTTGGGGATTTGTCGAGACTGAGTACCCGATGGAAAAAACCTACGTGTACAAGGAAGCAATGGATTCTGCTAAATACCTATACAAAAAGCGATTGACTGACCATCTAGCTAAAAAGAAGGCCGAGATTATGAACCGTGTACCAATGGGCGCGCGAAATAAATTCAACCTAGCATGAAAATGAACACCGTTTATTCTATAACACCGGACAGGCAGGAGCATTATGCAACCGTCCGAGCTGAGAAGCTGGCGGAAACTATCAAGCGATTAAAGAACAGAGGCCACTTAAACATTAAAGTAATAAAATAACTATGACAAAAACATTAAAAGGAGAGAAGTACATTTATGTATTGATGGCAATAAAGTTATGCGAACTTGCTGAGACTGGCGAAACGTATGCCAAAGTGGGTAATGACAGTGGAGTAAAAGGCGGGTTTCAATTTGAAAGACGTTTCAGAATTTCTGAACATGACGGTAAAAAGTACCTAGCTGAAACAAAATCAAGCGCACACATGGCTGACTTTACCCGTTACTATGAGTATCGAGTATACGAAACCAACATATCTATTGACGCGCCAACCGAATGGACACATTAAAAATCACAATCAAACAATCACTATGAAATTAATACTGATTATAGGAATACTTGTGTGGCTGGCGATAATTTTTCCACCACTATGGCTAGTGTACCTACTACTATTTATCATCATAAGCATAGATTAATATGAACTTAAACACCGAAGAATACACCGTACTAATGCAAGCAATTAATAATGCGCGAGCTGAGATTGCCGATGAACAAGTAATTTTCGCAGCGAAATATGAAATTCAAAATACATTACACAATACAGGGGGTTGAAGATGAAATTATTGTCACAGGTGACACTATCGAGGATATTAAGAAACGAGCTGATGAAGAAATGACTCGCCGTGGAGTAGACCAATCAACTTGTTGGAGTGAAGAATTATGAGCAAAAAGAAAAGAAACGTAATCGACGCGCCAAAAGTAACGAAGTTCCTACTGGAGGCGTACGGAATACGAAGCAAAGAAGTGAACGAGTACCACCTACAGCTGTTCCCCGACGAGTACGAAGGCCATTTTGACTGGTATCACACGACAGGGACGCTAGTTGCCCACCGCAATGGAGGAGCGACGAGTCTAGGAAAGATTATTAACGAGGAAGACGTAGCGCAGATAATAAACAAACATATTTATGGAGAAAGAATTATATCTTGAGTTTACTAATGAAGGTGAGATTGATGTGAACGCACTTCGATTACTTGGAGCGAGTACTAAAGAAACTGATGCAAGCAAAATTGGATTCTGGGGTACTGGCCTGAAGTATGCGATAGCGGTACTGCTACGCGAGGATGTGGCAGTGAAAGTATTCAGCGGTAAAAAGGAAATTAAAATTGGCAAGCGTAAAACCAAAATGAGGAACGAGACCTTCGAGGTGATGACTGTGAACGGTACACCCACAAGTGTGACCACCAGAATGGGGAAGGATTGGGAGCTATGGTATGCAGTGCGCGAACTGTACGCCAACATGAAAGATGAGGGTAGAGACACGATTGGAGTGAAGGATAAAGCTGAAGGCAAGGCGGGCGAGACTAGGATTTTTGTCGAGTTTAGTGCTGAATTGAAAGACGTATTCGATAACCTACCTAAATACTTTTGTTTCAGTAGAGAAGTGAAGTACGAGTTTGCGCTGGATAAAGTATTCACCCGCTACAGTAAAAAGAAAGGGATTATCTACCGGCGAGGATTCGCAGTTGGAAGCATGGAAAATATGCTATTCGACTACGATTTGCACGACATTAATATTAATGAAACCCGAACAATTAAGTCTTCATACAACTTGCCACAGCACCTTGGATTGGCTTTGAGGCGGTATGCACCACTGGAAGTGATACGGCGACTAGTGAACACAGCTTGCTATGAACGTGATGAGCTGGACTACGATTGGTCGGATGGAGCAGGATTCTGCGATAGCTGGCTAAACGCACTGCGGGGCATGGTGATTATCCCCCGCGAAGCTACTGGATTCTATGTCGATGACATGAGTGAAGCACATTTGATTTTGCCTTCAGGATTGTGTAAGGCACTGAACAAATTCTATGGTGACAGCTTGATTATTCGCGGCTTCAGCAACGGTAAGGAGAAGATTATGCAGAAGATTGAAATAAGTGAAGTTGAACGACAAGCAATTGATTCAGTGATTACTAAGATGGTGAAAGTATTCCCTGATGTTGGCAACATAAATTTATATGTAGCCAAAATGAAGTCAAACATACTAGGAACTGTAGATAAGGGAGGTATTGTGCTGAACCAGAACCTATTCAATATGGGCGAACACGAGCTGATGAAGACCATAATTGAGGAGTACATTCACATTAAAAGTGGAGCGACAGACCGAACGCGCGAGTTTCAAGACTACGCAACCCACTGTATTGCAACCGCGATACAACGTGTGAGTAAATAGCATTGATATATGTTCAGAGATATGTTATCATTGTTACGGAGTCATTATAAAAATAAACCAACCAACAACATGAAGCCAGATAAATTATTTAACGTGAGCCTGAAGATTGGATATGAAACCAAGCTAGGGATTGTGAAAGCAGAAGATATTGCCAGTGCGCTGGATTTTCTAGCCAGAGAATACCCGACTTGGCATGTAGATTCGATTGATGCGTCACCACGAACTATTCTATAAGATTATGAAACAACTAAACGAGGAACAAGTGAAGCAGATTCCAGCTATGAGAAATGAGGGTAAAACCGACCAAGAAATAGCTGATGAGTATGGTGTAGCACGCAATACGATTACTAGATGGGTAAAGAAGTTGCGAGAAGCCGGACACGAAATTAAAAGATTCCCACGAGGTGGGAGACCAAAGATGCAGTTATGAACCCTGACGACTACGATGAAGACGGAAATAACATTGTGCCTTGTCCTATATGTGGCGATACACGATGTCCAAGCAAAGAATATAATGGAAAATGCCCAGAAGAAGACGAATTTATTAAATGTCTTGAAGATAAAAAATAATTATGACAGAACAAACAGGAGTACCATTGCCAGAACACCAACCAGATGTAGTTGAAGCAGACACTGGATGGTCATTTTCCAAGATTTGGAACGACTCTATCGAGAAGCCAGATGACCGTGAGTACGAAGCGCGTGACTATATGTGGGCGAGTGAGCTAGGGAAGCTGTACACCGATGTGTACCTGAAGATGCAAGGCACGAAGCAGACCAACCCACCAAACGCACGTTCATTCCGTAAGTTTGAGGCCGGTAACTTGTGGGAGTGGCTAGTGATGATGATTCTACGGCGAAGCGGGCTACTGATTGAAGACCAACGGCGTATCAAAGTAGGCTACCCCGGATTGCTGGAAGTGAGTGGCAAGATGGACTTCTATGCTGGAGGTACACCCGACTACGATAAAGCAGCTGAAGATATTGCTGGACTGTACCTACCACCAAAGACCGAGCAAATGATGAAGAATGTGATTGAGCATCTACGAAAATCATACCCTGATGGACTTGAACCAAAGGCACTAGAGATTAAGTCAGTATCGTCATTTATGATGAACGCGCTGGAGATTACTAAGAAGCCACTAGCGATTCATGCACTACAGGCGTACCACTACACCAAGGATGAGATTATTGACCGAGCTGATGTGGTGTATATCTGTCGAGATGATTGTCGCATGATGGAGTTTCCTATCTTTGCGGGCAACCCTGAGTACGAGAAAATGTATGTTGACTACGTGACACAAATGACCGAGTACTACAAGGCTGGAGTGATGCCACCAAAAGCTGAGCCGATTGTGTTTGATGAAGTGAAGGGCAAGTTCGCGCTTGAAAGGAGTATCGGATGGAGTCCATATTTGACTTTAGTTTGGGAAATGGAAGACCAAATGGAGTTTGATGAGAAGTACGGTAAAATTCCAGCTGGATGGAACGCGGTGCTGAAGCGTATCAAGGAGGAGAAGAAAATGACACCGCTAAACCTGACACGTATTGAGGAGATGAAAGAGTGGGGATTCGATGCCCACAAGTGTGCTGAGATGTATATTCTACCCAAAGCAGATGATGAAGCTGAGGACAAAGACTAGTATAATTTACCAACTATTAATTAAGCAAAATATATGAACCTAAAAGACCAGATGAACCAAGGCGCTAAAGAATACGGTGCTGAAGGTGGAGGACAATTCCAATTTAGTAAGTCCGGCAAGTACTCACTGCGCATCCTATGCCAGCCGATTGCGATTGCTACCCACTTTTTTGGGCAGGGCAACCCATCACACGTATGTGTCGGTAAAGAAAAAGGCTGTCCGTTTCACACCAGTGACCATAAAAAGCCGTCAGTAAAATTCATCACCTACGTGATTGACCGGCAAGATGAAGACAAGGTGAAAATTGCTGAGATACCGTGGGCAGTGATTAGTGAAGTAGCCGACTTCCAAGTTGAACCTGAGTATGCTTTTGAGGAGTACCCGATTCCATACGACATTCTTGTAACAGTAGACAAAGCGGCTTCGCCAGCTGACATCTACAAAACTATGGCTGCACGAAGCAATAGTGAAGTACCAGCTGAAAAGATTGCTGAGCTTGAGGAAAGAATGAAAGAAAAGACACCTGAAAAGTACGTGGAGCAACGTAAATCTAAGCAGGTCGAAAAGATGGAGTTAGAAAAGCAGTATGATGGTGATGCACAACAGCAAGAAGCACCTGATTACCCTGAAGGGCCGGAAGGCGAACCAAATATCTAGTATGCTGACCGCAACAAAACAGTGTAAGGATTGCTGTGGCGACGGCTACCACCTACACGATAGCTGTGACCATCGAGGCGAGCATGTGCAAGACGAGTGGCCATGCGAAACTTGTGATGGAAGCGGAGAAGCATAGTGTATAATGGAAGGGATTGTTCTTTCCAAACTAAATAAGTGTTCATAAAACACCACCCACAAATAGGAAGACCGCCAGCAATGGCGGTTTTTCTATAGTCCAGCAGCGATAACGTCATCTACTGAAGTGGCTAGGATGTATTGGTAGCCGTGGCGCTCCACATCTTCTTGAAATTCCTTTTGAGCTTTCGATTGCACTCCCTTTGTGGTCTTACATTCTACAAAAACAACTGTGGCATGTGCGAGAACAATAATGTCCGAGACTCCCTTGATGCACCACTTGGGAGGTTTGCGGTGTATCTGATTTTTCGCATCCCAGACTCCGACAGTATTTTGTCGCCAGAAAAAGTATTGTGGTTTGTATTCCAGCCACTGGCAGATTGAGCTAACTACATCATTTTCAGATTCCTTCATTATCTTTATTATACACAATCGAGTTTCCGTGTTTATCGCAGATATTTTTATCTATAATCCCTTGACTCCAATACTCACGCAATTTGCGGGGCGAAAATACACCAAAGTATCGATTGAGCATGGTTCTACGCTGAAGGTAATTCATCACTCGGCTATATTTTTTCAAGTCTTCAGTATCAGCCCGGTTGAGCATAGCCCAATCAAGTAACCGGCGCACTTTTATATTGCGAACCATTTCGTGATGCTTGGGACATAGTGGCAAGATGCACCAAGCCTCATTGAGTGCCTTGCGAGCAAACTCGAAGTTGTGGTGAAATTGTTTATGTTCACTACCACATAGACAGCACTGGTGCATGAAGTCATCTGCAAGAAGTTCTTTACGCAACTCATCTGACATTCGCTCAGCCATACTAAGTGTCGTTATAGATTTTTTCCCGCTTGGCGCATTTGCTACATTGCCGGATGTGAATTTCGTGCCATTCGTGCATACACTCACCATTTTTAGCTTCACGTAGCGCTTCACGAGCATCATCACGTTTGAGTACCGAGTAATCTTTGATAATTTGTACCACTTCCTCTTTTGATTTCTCACCGACAAGCTCACGGATTTCGTACAAGGTAGACCAGTTGGTTTCTACTAAGAGCTGTTCATCAATCTGGTATTTCTCCACGTACAATCGATGCACAGCAATCAACTTTGAAGCAGTTGCATCAGTAATTCTCATCTCAGCAAGGTACTCAGAAAATGAACTCCATTGCTCCTTCCACATCTCCTCCAATTTGATTCTGGCTAGTCTTTCAGCTAGGACAATGAAGCCCGACTCCAAACCCTTTTTAAGATTAATTGTTTCCTGACAATAATCTGTTGGTGTTATTTCATTCATTGTTATTTTTATTACCGCACATAAACATGAAATTGCGATTCACAAATTCAGTTATACCTATTTCTTTTAGTTTATCATAGCCAGTACCTTCAGCCAGCCAGTTTTCTGCTGATAGCACGTTGGTATTTTCGAGCTTATGCACTGGTTCGTTCAGCCAGTCTGCATACCCTTCCCTATCAACTTTTTTCATACCAGCCTGTTCGTATGCTTGCTTGAAGGAAACTCCATCTTTTCTGAGCCTCTCAAACTCAAGATACTTTTTGTCTGCTCTATCTCGAGCCTCTGATTTTAGCTCATTGAGTTTTTTACAAACCATCTGAGGAATCACCACCCCCAATTTGGCATTTACATAGTCACACTCCATCTGGTGAATATTAATCTCCATCTCCATCCACTCATCAAGCAATTTTATTGATTCTCGTTTCTGCTCATCAGTGTTTGACTCCATAGTTTCCATTAGTGAAGACCATTTATCGTACACTTCTTGGTACTCCTCCTTCATAGCAGAACGAAAATCGTAAAAATCAGAAGTCATCTGGGTCAGTGCTGTAAGCATTACCCTCCTCTTTCAAATAGTGCTTGTCGTGGAACATGAAGAATGAACCGGGAGTACCGACTCGGCGATTCTTCACCACTCGAACCTTCGCTTTGATGTCGTCTTTTTCTAGCACCTTCCGGCGAGTGTTCTTGAGGTCATCATCATTTGGAACTCGCCAAACCATTACGATAGTGTCAGCCAAACGCTGCACCAAACCTGAGTCTCGAATATCTTCTTTTCGCGGCTCTCGACTCGAACCTGAAGGGTCATCTTTGGTGTGGGCAATCAGACAAATAGCAATATCGTGCATCACTGCGATGTTTTTGATTTTTGCCATCAAGTCTCCAATTTCCCATGACAAGTTTGAGTTCTTCTGCATCACTGCCATTGAGAATATCTGCTGAAGGTGGTCGATGAAGACAACCTTACAATCGAATTTCACCTTGGCCTCAACAATACGCTCCTCAATCCATTCTACTACTGGGTCTTGATTCTCATTCGGCAAATAGAAAAGTGGAAGCTCATCACTTCGAGCCGTCATTTTCTTGATGAACTGCCGTGGAGTAACCTCGAGTGTGAACCAAGCTGTCTTGAAGCCCTTGCGAGCCATGTTCTGAGTGATTGACATAGTGAGTGTCGTCTTACCCTCACCTGAAGGGCCAGAAAATAGCCACACTTCACCAGCTTCAATACCGCCCTCGTGCATCTCATCGAGTGACTTCACCCCGGTTGGAATGATGAAGCTGGAGTCTTCAGTCTCCTTGAGTTGTTCAGCCAAGTCGATACTGGAAACCATACGGTCATCACCTTCGTACTCAGACAGTTTTTTCTCAGCCTCAAAAAGCTCCTTGCCTCTGAGTTGACCAATAAACTTTTTCTCAGCCATAATTATTTACTTAACTCCTTATAATGTTTCTTTCCGCACCTCCTCCAGCAAAGGCAGACAAGCGTCTACTCCTTCGTTGAAGCCTGCCTCATATAATCCTGAACCGTCATCAATAGCTATTTCTCGTTCTTCTTTCTTCAAAAGTT
>Ga0136556_1000265_pt1 | contig 35362 bp, 36 predicted proteins | sample AntRauTorckE6831_FD_104780 | JGI IMG/M metagenome (GOLD analysis project Ga0136556, IMG submission 104780) | Saline lake microbial communities from Rauer Islands, Antarctica - Metagenome Torckler E6 #831 | ecosystem: Environmental > Aquatic > Non-marine Saline and Alkaline > Saline | place... | reverse complement strand
CTAAAGTATTCTTGTCTTCATTTGACAGAGAGAACATCTTTTTGGAAGTGAGAAACGCCAACGAGCGCATGAAGCAAATTGAAGATTTCTTGCTGAAAAGAAAAGATGAAGCAGGAATTGTTTATAGCTTGAGTCGGAAATCTACCGAGAAACTAGCAAAAGACTTGACTCAAAAAGGTTTTAAAGCTAAGGCATATCATGCTGGCCTGGATTCTGAAACAAGGTCTAAAATCCAAGAAGAATTTGTTTACGACAAAACTCAAATTATTTGTGCTACGGTTGCATTTGGGATGGGTATTGATAAGTCTAATGTACGGTGGGTGATTCACTATAATATGCCCAAAAACATAGAAAGCTATTACCAGGAAATCGGTCGTTCTGGAAGAGATGGACTCACTGCCAATGCACTGATGTTTCATTCGTATGCCGACGTCATTCAGTACAAACGCTTTATCGAGGATGGTAAAAACAAAGAAGTTCAGGAAGCTAAGCTGGAGCGAATGAAGCAATTTGCTGAAGCTACCTCGTGCAGAAGAAGAATTTTACTAGGTTATTTTGGTGAACACCTCACTGAAAATTGCGGATTTTGTGATGTATGTAAAAATCCACCGAGATTTATAGATGCTAAAGTTATTGCCCAAAAAGCACTTTCTGCAGTAGCAAGAGTCAAACAAAAAGAACCCATTGGTGTCATCATCGATATTTTAAGAGGAGCCAAAAATGCTGGTATTTACGATAAAGGTTATCAGGATCTCAAGACCTTCGGAATCGGAACTAACATCAGCTGGAAGGACTGGCAACATTATATTTTACAACTCATCAATTTAGGCTATATCGAAATTGCATTTCACAGAAAAAATGCTTTGGAATTTTCGCCTTTGGCTAAAAAAGTTCTTTTTGAAAACGAACAAGTTTGGCTCACCAAACCTAAAGCCGATCAGCCTGGTTTTGTAGAAAGTAAAAAAACTATAAAAACTTCCAATTTATTCAATCAACTGAAAAAATTGAGAATGGAAATTTCTGTGGAAGAAAATATCCCTCCTTACCTTGTATTCAACGATGCAACACTCAAAGAAATAGAAAAAGAAAGACCACAGAATGAGGTAGAATTCAAATATATAAGCGGTGTAAATAGCTTGAAAGCTGAAAAGTATGCGGATGAATTTATAGACGTAATTAAGTTATTCAACAAGAAGAAGAGAAAGAAAAAAGTATCTACTTATGACGAAACCTACGAACTTTATCAAAAAGGAAAAAGTATTGATGAAATAGCAAAAGAGCGTAATCTAAAACCAACGACCATAGTTTCTCATTTATGCACCTTAGTAGCCAAAAGCAAACCTATAGATCTAAGTGAACTCGTATCGAAAACTGAAGTGAAAATGGTGGAGAACAGTCTTAAAAAAGCACCTTATGAAGGAGTTCTGAAGCCTATTTATGAAGAGCTAAATGAAAAATTGAGTTATGAGAAAATAAGATTGGCACTGGCAGTTTTGGAAATGTAACTATTCGTTTTTGACTATGACTGTACTTGCTTTCACGCCGGTCAACAAATTCCAAACATTTCTTGATAATAACTTTGAACCATCAATTATTTTTAATTCTGCAGTATTAGGACCAGCTTCACCTTGGTTGAGAGCTATGAATTCAATTTTATTAAAACCTATTTCAAGAGGTATTGTTATCTCTTTGTAAGCATTTTCTAAAAGTAAGTTTTGAACAATGACTTGACCATTTACCTTTATCTGAACTCTATCACCATCAAACATCATATGATCTCGACATATGAATGTCATTTTATCTGATGAGGTCACAAAATCACCAAGACTCATATCTTCAGCCCATTCCTCCTTCATGCCTTTGTTTTCATCTTCAGGCTTTTTGTTGAGCTTATCCGTCCAGATTTCACTTGGATTTGTATACTGAGTTTTAGGTTTGAAATCTACCCCTTCTTCATTTTTAGCAAATATGTCTTTGACTTTGCTTCGATTGGGTACGCCAAGTCGATTAAAACCTGAGGTAGAATTCGAAGATTTAAACTTCGGATTATTGATCACTTCAGACCCACGGGTTGGAAAATCCCGATTTTGAGCACTAAGCACTATTGAACTCAATAAGAAAAGTGAAAAAATGTATTTAAAATAGCTCATATTAACAAATATATTAAACTATGAGCATGAAATGCAATACACACCTAATCTTTATTAAATAATTAATACTGAAAGGCTTGGAAGTTTCCATGATGAGTTTTGGAAATAGGTGACATTTTATGCGCTAAGTCCAAAACTGGAAGACCATCTTTTGTTTTTGTCAGTTCTGGATGCGATTTTAGATTCAACTCTGTTTTCAGTTTTTTTAAAAAATCAGATGAAGAGCCAAAAAATCTCTGTGTTGTTCTAAAATTAACTACTTCAGAATAGATAAATTCCTTAGTTTGAATTGTTTTTGTTGAAAGTTGATGTCCGTTATAATTAAGCTCCCCAAAATCTGAGTCCTTAAACTGACAAGTAAAAGCAAATGGATTAAAAAAAGTTTTGAAGCTTAGATCTCTTTGAAAGGCTTTATAGGCAGATTCCTTCATCGTCCAGATTCTCCAGAAGGTGTTGATTGCATTTGAGCTCGAAAGTACAAGATCAATTTCTTCAGGTGAACAAACTTTTTCAAGATAACGAGGCCGGAAAATATTCGACTCCTGCTTTGCTTTGACTAAATCGACAATGTCGTTTCCGATCACTTTGCTGAAAGTTTCTTTTGGATCACCTCCACTGTTGCTTCTACATTAGTCATTTTTTCCATATCATCATTTTCAATCCTAATGTCAAATTCATCCTCAACATCTAGTACAATATCTACCAAATTAGCCGAATTAATTTCAAGATCGTTAATGAAATCTGACTCTTTTGATAACTTTTCGAAGTTCTCTTGATTGTTGATGTAGGGCTTAACTATGGTTTTTAGTCGTTCTTGAATAGCTTCAGAAGTCATATATTTTTGAGAGCAATTTACTAATTAGTTTTTATAATCAAGTCTCAAAACATCAAGCTTTCCACTATCAAATTCAGAAGAAAAGAAAATGAACTTCTTAAAAATTATTATTCACTTCTTGTTTGCATCTAAAACTTTCAAACAAGAAATTAATGCCTGTCATGATCAAAATTAAAGATAAAGTTCCGGCCAGTATCCACTGCCAGGCCGGTGCTTCGCTGTGCTTCAAAAACCCACTTTCCACTAGCGCAGAAAGGCCGAATCCAAGCAAACCAGTTCCTAGTCCACCAAAAATCCAATAGCGCTTTTTGAGTTGTTGTTTATTCATTGGTATACGATTTTAAAATTACACAGGCGTTGACGTCCCCAAATCCAAAACTAGCCTTCGCTAAAAGATTTATCTTTTTTTCAATAAGTTTTCTGGGAATTTTATCTTCGTCGATGAGTTTCAAAATATCAGGATGGACCATCTCGCAATTGAGATTAGGAAAGATAAATCCCCCTTTTAATTCCAAAACAGAACTCACCAATTCAAGACTACCGGCCGCCGCCAAAGCATGACCAACATGGCTTTTAAGTGAATTGATATAAGGAAAATCTTTCCCTGTAAGCCTTAAAGCCTGCGACCAATTCTCAATTTCGGTAGCATCCATAGCCGTCGCTGTAAGGTGTCCGTTGATAAGGTCAATTTCTTCTGAATTTACTCCTGCATCCACTACTGCTTGCGAGATGCAGCTCTTAACGGCCGTGGAGTTGGGAGCCGTCATACTTCCATGCTCTCGCTGACCACCAGAGTTGATATGTCCACCTAAAACTTCGGCATAAATGTTTGCGCCCCTTTCTAAAGCAGATTCCAAACTTTCCAACATTAGCGCTCCTGCCCCACTCGACGGCACAAAACCTGAAGCTGTTGCCGACATGGGCTGAGACGCCACTTCTGGAGTATCGTTATATTGATAAGGTAAAATTCGTAAGGCATCAAAACCGCCCCAGACATAAGGTCCGGAATCACTACAACTTCCTACCAGCATACGCTTAGCTTTTCCGTATTGAATACGTTCACACCCCATTAACAGAGCTTCTGTGCCTGTGGTGCAAGCTGAAGAGTTGGATGTTACCTGATTGCCACAGCCTAGTTTTCCGCCTAAAAAGGCGCTAATACCACTGGCCATAGTTTGCAAAACGCTGGTACTTCCCAATCTCCTGACTTGCTTATCATCTATTTTATTAAACGCTTCTCTTAATTTTTCAACACCAAGAACACCAGTTCCGAAAATGATTCCAGTATCTGTATCGAGTTCGTCATTGATTTCCAGTTGAGCATTTTTCCAGGCCTCTTGTCCGGCAATACCTCCATAAATCAATCCCGTAGCTAAAAGTCCTCGCTGTTCCAAAGCAGTGAAGTTGCTATCCAAAATTACCTGAGATATTTCAGGGATACCTCCAATCTGGCAACTAAATTTTAAATCTTTTAGTTGCTGATGAAATTCAATTCCGCTTTTACCTGCTTTTATAGCTTGCTCAAACTGAGAAAGACGAGTAGCATTGGGAGCAACGATTCCCATTCCAGTGATTACGACTCGTGTTTTTTTCATAATTAAGGTAATATCACTCCAGCAAGCTCACCGCGAAGGACTAAATCTCCAGATAAATCAAACATTTTTACGGATACTTTTAATTTATTAAATCTAAAATATACTTTTTCAGCTTCTACTAGGACTTTGTCTCCAGGTAAAACGGGTTTTAAAAACTCAACATTGGTTGACGTCATTGCCAATTTTACTTGCTCTAGATTAATATCTTCTTGCTGAGATAAAAGGTAAAACCCAAAACTTGCCAAACCAATTTGAGCGGCACATTCAGTGAGAATCACACCTGGCGTAACCGGGTTATTTTTGAAATGTCCTTTGTAAAACCAGGAAGAAGCTTTAAAGGTATAACTTCCTTTTATGGAGTTATCGGAAATTTTATCAATGGTTTTTACATAAAGAAAAGGCTCCTGATATGGTAATTTTGAAATTATTTTAGATGATTTCATTATCACAGTTTTTTTAAAGACTTTCTCCACCATCAGCTTTGATGACAGAGCCATTGATCCAATTGGATTCTTCTAGACTTAATAAATAGACCACGTTGGCAATATCTTCAGGTTGAGTTAAGCGCTGAAAGGGATTGCGCTTTACAGCAGCTTCTTTCAATTGTTCATGACCTGGAATCATTTGGAAAGACTGGGTTTCTACCATTCCAGCCTGAATACAATTCACAGTAATATCATACTCAGCAAATTCCGTTGCCATATATTTCATAAGGGTTTCAAGGCTTGTTTTGGCCACGGAGACGGCAGCATAATGTTTCCAAACCCGTTGATTTCCCTCACTTGTAAAGGCTAAAAGTTTGGAGTATTTTGCAAAATAACCCGCTTCTAGAATATCCTTAGACCAGTCATAAAAACTGTAAGCCATCGCGTTGGCTGTAATTTGCAAGTCCGTTTGATTGAGTGGAGAATCTCCGGTCATGGCTTTCAGGTTTCCTTTAGCGATGCTATGAAGCAGCAGTTTAATTTTCCCAGATTCACCTAATAATTCAGGAAGTTGATCAATAATTTTTTTCCTTTTTTCTGAATTTGTCGCGTCCAGATTAAATGATTTTAGATCAACACCACATTCCCTTATAACATCAAATCTAGTTTCGATGTCAGGTAAATCACTTCTTCGATCTCTATGAATGATGAGTAAATTCCAGCCGTTTTGAGCCAACTTCAATGCTGAAGCATATCCCAAACCCTGACTTCCTCCCAAAACCAGAGCGAAATGTTTAAGCGATTGATTAGTCATAAGCTTAATGTCTTTAAAAATTTAGTCTTGCTTGAATCAAATTCAGAAAAATTACCACTCCAAAAGAATCCGTTGTGCTGAAAAGCCAGGTCCAAAACTTAGCATCAAGCCTTTTTCTCCTTTTTTGATGTCTTTTTGGAGCATGCGTTCCAATACATAGAGCACAGTAGCGCTGCTCATATTCCCAAATAGTCTTAAGACTTCTTTAGTATCGTCTATATTTTTACCCATTGCACCAAAAAGAGCTTCCACTGTATTGATGATTTTCTTGCCTCCAGGATGAAAAATTAGATGATCTATATCTTCTATATTGGTTTGATTTGCTTCCAAAAATGGATGGATAATTTGAGGAAAATGCTCACTTATTTTCTCCGGAACATCAATATCAAGAACCATTTTCAAGCCAGAATTGGTCAAGTCAAACCCCATCATGTGAGTGTCGTTGTAAAAATGATACATGGATTCTCCAAGGATTTTTGGACCAGTGGAAGCCTCTTCAGAACTCATCAACACACAGGCAGAACCGTCTCCAAAAATGGCAGAACTCACCATATTGGCCATCGACTTATCGCTAAGCTGAAAGGTGGCAGTTGGTGCTTCAAAAGAGACTATCGCCGCTCTTTTGTTAGGATTTGCTTGCAAAAATTGCTTGGCGTAAATCATCCCAGAAATTCCTGCTGCGCAACCCATTTCGGTCACTGGAAGCCTCACGATATCTTGTCGCAAATCCAAATCGTTGATAAGAAAAGCATCTAAGGAAGGAATCATAATTCCCGTACAACTCACAGTGATGATATAATCTAAACTCTGCGGAGACCAGTTAGCCTGGCTTAATGCTTTTTCCAAAACTTTTTTACCCAGGATTTTAGCTTCCCGAGTATAGATTCGGTTTTTATCTTCAAAAGAGGTAGCTTCAAATACTTCTTCAGGATCCATAATGGAATACCGCTTATCCACTTGAGCGCCTTCGTAAATTTTTACAACTTTCCTTCGGAATCTTTCATCTTCATCGGCAAGCCACATCTCAACAAAAGGAATAATATCTTTGGTTTCCTTATAATATTGGGGTGTTTGTGTTGCTACTGTTTCTATTTTTACACTCATGAGCTGTATATGATCCACTGGTATCGAAATGCCCAATACCATGAAATGTGGTGCTTTAAATTTAATTGTTCTGCGTAATTATCTAAATCTTCTGACTTAAATCCTCTCAGAATTGAAGTGAGTCCATCTTTTCTTGCAATATCTGAATTTACAAACACTGAGCAATATAGCTTGAATAATTGGTATGCTAATTTATGTCTGTGCAGATCATTGATCACCAATCCCAAACTTGCTTTTTCTGAAAGAATCGGTAAAAGTTTTGCTATGGATTGATCATCAAAATGGTGAAGTGTGAGACAACAAGTAATGATATCAGCTTCAAAGTCCTCAAAATCTTCACTAAAAACATCAATAGCTCGATATGAAATATTCTTATAATCTCGTGACCATTCTCTGGCAATCTCGATCGTATAAGGGTTGGCATCTATACCTATAAGTTGAACATTGAGGCCTTGCTTATTTGCCCATTTCGAGATTTGTCTCAAAGCATCACCGCTTCCACATCCTAAGTCTGCAATGACTAGATGTTTCTTGGAGCTGTTCTCTAATAATTCCTGAATACCTTTTCTAGTCACCCGATGCCCGCCAAGCTTGGTGTTGATTTTATCAATAGTACGGAGTACCTTTTTGAGCTCTTCTCCTTTAAAGTCAAACTCATCCATAATTTCATCTTCCCGACTTCTTATTTTAGTTGAAATATATTTCATGAAATGGGTTTACCGTGGGTTTGCTGAATCATTTTTTTTATCAAAAATGGAGATTTTGAAACTAATGACATCCCTAAATTAGTTAGTTTGGGTTGTAAAAGTATCTTTTGAAATGCCGATCCAAAAATAAGCCTTTTACGAAAAGTCTGTTCCCAGATAGCCGTATAGTTTTCTTCCAACTGATTTCTGCTTTTAAAAGTTTTGTATTTTTTTATTTCTTCTGAAAGTAATTTAGCTGAATGTATCGCCATAGCCATACCGTTACCGCAAAGTGGATGAATAAGCCCTGCAGAATCTCCAGCCATCAACATGTGATTCTCTACAGCATTTTTATTCTGAAAGGACACTTGTGAAATCGCTAAATGCTTATCGAAAAGCATTTCAGAATTCTTCAAAAATGATTTCAGCTTGGGATTTTTGGTTAATATATGTTGATTGAAATTTTCAACAGAACTTTCTTTTTTGAAGCTGTCATAATGTGCTAAATAGCAAAAGTTGACCGCTCCGGTTTCTGTTTTTGAAAGACCACAATACCCACCTTCAAAATTATGGAGTTGTACTTCACCTCTTGGAAAATCATCACTCTGGTAATGCGCCTTAATTCCAATCCAAGGAGTCTTGTTATTAATGAAATCTCTGCCTAGTTTTTTATCTAAAGTGGAGCGTTTTCCAAAACTACCAATAGCTAATTCAGAATAATAATTTTGTTGGTTTGTTGTGATACAAAATTGCTCATTTTTAAATTCAACGCCCGTTACGGTCTCAAACTTAAATTGGACACCATTAGATTTTGCTTTCTCATAAAGCAGATGGTCTAAAGCGTATCGTGACATTCCAAAACCACCCAAAGGTAAGCCGACATTTACAGTTTTACCATTTCGATTACTCAATGTCAAACGGTTGATTTGATCTGCCTTAGTTTGATTGATAGCAATTCCGAGACGATTAAAGTAGGGTAAAACTTCATTAGAAATATATTCTCCACATACTTTGTGCTTGGGATATTCGTCTTTCTCAATGAGTAGGACTTCAAAACCACTTGAGGACAAATCTATAGCTGAAGTCAAACCTGCGAGACCTCCTCCGATAATAATTACATCATAAATTTTCATTGCTGAAATTTAGGCATAAAAAAAATCCTAATGTAGCATTAGGATTTTCCGTATTGATTTTTTAGGGTTTATTCAGCCTTTTGTTTAGCTTCTTCCTTCAATTCTTCATTAGCAACAATAGCCAATTCTACCCTTCTATTTTTGGAACGACCCTCTGCTGTAGAATTATCATATTTTGGTTGATCTTCACCAAACCAATTGGTTTGAATTCTTGAACTGTCAATTCCATTACTTGTTAAATAGTAAGATACCGACTGAGCACGTTCTTTGGAAAGGTTCATGTTGTAAGTATCACTACCTGAAGAATCAGTATGTCCTTCTACAATAATATTAGTTTTAGGGTACTTCTGGAAAATATTGATAAGTTTCAGTAATGAAATTTCAGATTTTCCTTCAATATTGGATTTGTTGGTTGCAAAATAAACTCCAGAATTTTCATCAAAAGTCACATTAATTCCTTCACCAACTCTTGTTACTTCTGCTCCAGGAATCTCTTCCTCTATTTCTTTAGCTTGTTTGTCCATTCGGTTCCCAATGTATGCACCGGCTGCACCACCAACTACACCGCCAATAATTGCTCCAAGTACAGAGTTGTCACCATCACCAGTATTATTTCCAATTACACCACCGATTACAGCACCACTTGCAGCGCCTATAGCACCTCCACGTTGAGTTTTGTTAGTGTTCTTGGTAGCTTCACAAGAACTAAACAAGAAAGCGAAAGCCACTAAAATTATTAAAAAATTACTTTGAAAGTTTTTCATGTCTAAAATTTTGAAAATGTCATTTGTATTTTTATTTGCTTACCGTTAAACATAACGTTTTGTTCCCAAATCATTTGATCCGCTAACAAAGATTTAATTTTTATCCGCGTACCTGTATCGACTTTTCTAGCTTTTTGTCCAGTAGTAACTTTTAGGAGTATTTCAGGATTAATGTTCTTAGCTGTAGTTTTATCAATATACCATGTAAATTGCTGCTCGGTTTTAGTACAATCATTTCCATCCAGGATGAAACTTCCTGTACTATTATTTGGAATAAATTTCCAGGTTGAATTGTCAAAACAAGAAGCATCTGCAACATTAAAAAGTTCGACATCAAACAAACCAGAAGAATCTGGATAGGTAACTGATTCCAAAATCCAGTCGCCTATAAATTCTTTCTCGACTTGATTTGCTTGATATGAAGTTCCACAGGAAATCAGTAGAAAAGCAACAATCAATGTAAGTGTGTATTTCATAAGTAGTATTTAAGATTATTAAAAATCCATAGTTTTTGATTTAACAAAACTACGGATTTAATTATTTTTTTTATCGTCTGAATAGCTTTCCAATTAAAGAAATAACAAATAAGATAATAAAAATGTAAAAAATTATTCTTGCAATATCTGCAGCACCTTCAGCGATTCCGCCAAATCCTAAAACAGCTGCTATTAAAGCAATAATAAGAAATGTGATTATCCATCGTATCATAATTTTGAATTTTATAATTCAGTATCTAAGGTACGGCGAAACTTTGGCTTTAAGATTTTTTTAATAATTATTTAAAGTAAGTAATGCACTTTCGAATTTTTCTTTACCTAGATATTGATCTTCAAGATTTTTGGAAAAAGGAATTGGAGTTGGTAAACTTGCCACACGTTTTATAGGTGCATCTAAATATTCAAAGCAATTTTCTGAAATCAAAGCTGAAATATCCGACGCAATCCCACCAAATATAGAGTCTTCCTGAAGGATAATAACTTTTCCTGTTTTCTTGACAGATTTAAAAATAGCCTCTTCATCCAGTGGTGACAATGTCCTCAGATCAATAAGATCTGCTGAAATTTCAGGATATTTCTTAAGTAGTTCAGTAGCCCAATGAACTGCAGCACCATAAGTGATGATCGTAAGATCATTTCCTTCACGTATCAAATTGGCTTTCCCTAGTTCAATTGTAAAGTAATCAACGGAAACCTCCCCCCTTATGCTTCGGTATAATGCTTTATGTTCAAAAAATAAGACTGGGTTTGGATCTTCAATAGATGCTATCAATAAGCCTTTAGCTTCCTGAGGAGTTGAAGGATAGACGACTTTCAAGCCAGGAGTTTTGGTGAACCAAGCTTCATTGGTCTGGCTGTGAAAAGGTCCTGCTCCTACTCCTGCACCGCAAGGCATTCGAATCACTACATCTGCATTTTGCGCCCATCTGTAATGAACTTTGGCCAAATAATTTACAATAGGATTGAATCCAGAACTTACAAAATCGCTAAACTGCATTTCTACGACGGACTTCATTCCTTTAATAGAAAGCCCCATAGCTGTTGTGACGATAGCCGACTCACATATTGGTGTATTTCTCACTCTATCTTTGCCAAATCTCTCTACAAACCCTTCTGTAATTTTAAAGACTCCACCATACTCAGCCACATCCTGTCCCATAATGACTAGATCATCATGTCTTTCCATGCTTTGTCTCAAACCATCAGAAATAGCGTCGATGAAGCGTAGCTCTGTTTTTTTTGAAGAGGGCATTTGAGGTTTGAACTCATACCCTTGAAAAACATCCTGTAATTCTTTGGTTTGATCAGCTTCAACTTCAAGCTCCTTATTTGCTATTTTAAGGTGTTCATCTATTTCTGATTTTATTTCAGTTTTAATTGAATCAATCTCATCACGATTTAAAATGCCAGATTCCAAAATAAACAACTCATAATTATTAACAGGATCTAACTTTTCCCAATGTTCCATGAGCTCGGCGGGCACATATTTAGTGCCGCTAGCTTCCTCGTGTCCTCTTCTTCTGAAGGTTTTGAATTCAAGCAATACAGGTCTTGGGTTTTGTCTTACACTTTTTGCAATCTCATTGACTTTAGTATAAACTTCTACGATGTTATTGCCATCAATAATGTGCGACTCCATCCCATAGCCTAAGGCTTTATCGGCGATATGTTCACACTTAAACTGTTCACTGGTTGGCGTGGAAAGTCCATACCCATTATTTTCCACACAAAACAATACCGGAAGATCCCACACTGAAGCGACATTGAGTGCTTCATGAAAATCACCTTCACTTGTTCCACCTTCACCCGTAAATACTGCGGTTACAGATTTTTCATTTTTCAATTTATGCGCCAGACCAATACCATCTGCGACTCCTAGTTGTGGGCCCAGATGAGAAATCATTCCAATGATTTTGTACTCCTGTGTTCCAAAATGAAAGCTGCGATCTCTACCTTTAGTGAATCCGTTTAACTTTCCTTGCCATTGAGAAAACAGGCGTTGCAAAGGAATCTTTCTTTCAGTGAACACTCCAAGATTTCTATGCATTGGTAGAATGTATTCTTCAGATTTTAAAGATTTAGTTACTCCTACAGCTATCGCTTCTTGACCAATTCCTGAAAACCACTTCGAGATTTTGCCTTGTCGTAAAAGCACAAGCATTTTTTCTTCGATAAGTCGTGGCTTCAAAATACTTTTGAATAAATCTACATGTTGTTCTTTGGATAAAGTAGGATCTTCAAAATTCATAGATTACATATTAATTGTCTCACCAAATGTATTATAATGAAAACTTTTAATTATGTAGATTACTAAAATTCTTGTTGAATAAAATTCATTAAATTTGTTTTTCTAAATTTAAAAGCATGTCCATTACAAATATCCCAAGTGTAGATCTATCAGATTTTTTATCAGAGGATCCAAAAAGAAAGCAAAAATTTGTTGATGAAATAGGTTCAGCCTATGAAGAGATAGGCTTTGTAGCATTGAATCATCATTTTTTAAATGAAAAACTAGTAGAAGAATTATATAGTCAGATTAAAACCTTTTTCAACCTCCCAGAAGACACCAAAAAGAAATACGAAAGAGAAGATTTGGGAGGGCAACGCGGTTATGTTTCTTTTGGAAAGGAACATGCTAAAGGTAAAAAAGAAGGTGATCTTAAAGAGTTTTGGCATTTCGGGCAAGAGCCCGAGAAAGATGCAAAACTGATTGAGGAATATCCAGAAAATATAAAGGTGGATGAATTACCTGCATTTAATGAGGTAGGGATGGAAGCCTACAGAATGCTGGAAAAAACTGGTATTTATGTATTAAGAGCGCTAGCGCTATATATAGGTCTGAACGAATATTACTTTGACCATTGGGCAAGTAATGGTAATTCCATTTTACGACCAATTCATTATCCGCCTATCGAAACAGAACCTAAAGGTGCAGTGAGAGCCGGAGCGCACGGAGATATCAATTTGATCACTTTATTGATGGGTGCATCTGCAGGAGGATTACAGGTTAAGCGTAAGGATGGTGAATGGATTGACGCTGTACCTAAAGAAGATGAACTCGTGATCAACGTAGGTGACATGCTCGAGAGACATACCAATAATAAGTTGAGATCTACTATTCATAGGGTTGTAAATCCACCTAAAGAAGAATGGGACAAGCCTAGATATTCCATACCTTTTTTCCTCCATCCTAGAAGCGATATGAGACTGGATTGTCTTGAAGAATGTATTGATAAAGAAAATCCAAAGCACTATGAAGACATTACTGCTGGAGAATTTCTGCATCAGCGACTAGTTGAAATAGGACTGATAAAAGAATAAAACATGGATCTAAAAGACCAACTTAAAGACTTATTCCCAGATCATGAACCTCAGGCAGAAGAGAAATCGACTTCTAAAACTGACGAACTTGATATCTGGTTACAAGCAGATCCATTAATCTGTGAGTTTTCCAAAAGAAAAGGAAAAGCCAATACGATAATAAAAGGCTACACAGGAGCCAAAAAAGATTTTCAAAACCTTACAAAATACCTTAAAAAGGATATTGGTGTTGGTGGTAGCCACAAGAATGAAGAGATTATCATACAAGGGGACTATAGAGATCAAATCATGGAGCTGTTAAAAGATCTTGGTTTCAACGTGAAACGCGTTGGAGGTTAATCTGGATTAAATTATTTTCTTGCTGAGACTTTTTGGTAAGATTGGTTTTTTCCAAAAAACAATAAAATAACGGCGAGAGTCCTTTTACTCAAGCCTTTTCAAAATATAAAATATGCCTATAGCATCATCAGAATTGATATTAAATCCAGACGGAAGTATATACCACCTTAACTTAAAACCAGAAGATATCGCTGATATCATTATAACCGTAGGAGACCAGGATAGAGTTGCAAAAGTGACTTCCTATTTTGACGAGATTATCTTTGAAACTCAGAAAAGGGAATTCAAAACCCAAACTGGATTTTACAAGGGGAGAAAAATGACCGTTATTTCTACAGGGATTGGAATAGACAATATAGACATAGTCATAAATGAATTGGATGCCTTGGTAAATATTGATCTTGAGTCTCGAGAAATTAAACCAAAACATCAAAAATTGAATTTTATCAGAATTGGAACTTCCGGGGGAATACAACCTCATGCTGAACTTGATAAGTTTATAATGAGTGAAGCTGGAGTTGGTTTTGATGGTTTAATCCATTACTACAAGAACGATATTTTAAATGATCAGGCTACAGAAGCACTTTGTAAACATCTAAAGATTTCTTCAAAAAAGCCTCAACCCTACATTGTAGGTGGAGATGCTGACTTAATTAATCTTTTTAAAACTGAAGAAAACGTTATTTCTGGTTTTACAGGAACTAACTTAGGCTTCTATGGCCCTCAGGGCAGGACCCTTAGGCTAGAAACTCAAGATCCGACATTTATTGATCAATTGGTTGATTTTAATTTTAATGGAAAAACAATAACCAATTTAGAGATGGAAACCAGCGCTATCTATGGACTAGCAAAACTTCTTGGTCATGGTGCTTTGTCAATGAATGCAATCATTGCTAATAGATCCACAGGAAATTTTAGTAAAAATCCAAAAGCTGCTGTCGATTCACTCATACAATTAACGCTAAACAAGCTTGCCAAGTATTAAAAAAGATTTATGACAAAGATAAAAGTTGGTGGAGTTCCAGAACATTTCAATTTGCCATGGCATTTATGTATTGAAGATAGAAATTTTGAAGAGAGTGGCATTGACGTCACTTGGACAGATTTTCACGGAGGCACCGGTGAAATGAGCGAAGCTTTAAAAAATGGAGATATAGACGTAGCTGTTATGCTCACCGAAGGCTCCATAAAAGAAATTTGTGATGGCAGTCCTTTCAAAATTATTCAAACCTATGTGAAAAGTCCACTCATGTGGGGTATTCACGTTCATGCAGATTCAGATTTTAAGAAAATTGAAGATTTGAAAAATCAAACCGCAGCCATAAGCCGTTTCGGTTCTGGATCTCATCTTATGACCTACGTCCATGCAAATCATCAAAACTGGAATACAAGTAAATTAGATTTCAAAACAACGCAAAATCTTGCTGGGGCAAAAAAATCCCTCACTGAAGGAACATCAGATTATTTCCTCTGGGAACATTTTACTACAAAGCCGTTAGTTGATAATGGAATTTTCAGAAGACTTGGAGACGAACCCACGCCCTGGCCTTGCTTTGTTATTGTAACTACAGACGGATTTTTGGAAGATAATTCTGAAGTGATTGAGAAATTATTAAAACCTCTAAATCAAAAAAGTAAAACTTTAAAAAGTTTGAATCATATTGAGGAACTCATTTCTAAACGTTATCACCTAAAAATCAAGGATGTAAAAGAGTGGCTTAAAATCACTGAATGGAGTCAGCATCAGCTTTCTGAAAATGATGTTTATTTCACTCAGAAAAAGCTTAAAGATCTAAATCTTATCAATCAAGAAAAGAAATATTCTGAATTTATTTTTTAAAACACGCAACCAATTTATTTTTTGTACATCTTATAATTGAAAGAATTATTCATCCTAAATGATCTTTTATATGATTTATGTAATTGCTATAGCCTGGCTTATAATTATTAACTTCCTTCTATTAAGGTACAGTTGTGATTGCGGTGACTCTCAAAAAAAATCAACCAAAAAGAAAATAAAAATTAACACGCAAAAAATCTGGTCTCAGTCCCAAAAGAAATCAGATCCTGTTTTTGCCGATAAATAAGTTACCATCGAATTGCATCATCGCCTTGTTCCTGTAAAAGTTGATTGGTGCTGCTAAAATGTTTATTACCAAACCAATATCCACGGTTAGCGCTTAAAGGTGACGGATGACCAGAGGTTAAAATATGATGCTTACTAGAATCGATAAGTTTTGATTTCTTTTTGGCAAATCCACCCCACAGCAAAAAAATAATCCCTTCCTTATTTGCGGATAGTTTCTTGATAACTTCGTCTGTAAAAATCTCCCATCCTTTATTTTGATGGCTTCCAGCTTCATGTGCTCTTACAGTTAGGGTGGCATTGAGCAGTAAAACGCCTTGTTTCGCCCAATCTTCTAAATTTCCGTGATTTGGAGAATCAACATTTAAGTCGTCTTTCATTTCTCTATAAATATTCTGTAGGGAAGGTGGCACAGCAACTCCTTTTGGAACAGAAAACGAAAGCCCATGAGCTTGACCTGGTCCATGATAAGGATCCTGACCTAGAATAACCACCTTGGTTTCATCAAATGGAGAAAACTCAAATGCATTGAAAATATCTGAGCCTTTGGGATAACATTTATTGATCTTGTATTCTGATTTCACAAACTTAATAAGCGACTCAAAATAAGGTTTTTCGAACTCATCTTTTAAGATATTTTTCCAATTTGCTTCAATCTGAACCTCCATTTATTATACGTATTTTTGTGGAACTACGAATGTAGAATTTTAGTATGATAAACATAAGCGAAAAAGCCTTAATAGATTTAGAATTTCCAGCAGTTTGCTCACAATTGAGTCACTACTGTATAACAAACAAGGGACAAGAAAAAGCTTTAAAGCTTACTCCATACTCTTCTTATAAATCCATTCACTTTCACCTTAACCAGACAGAAGAATATAAATCGTCTGCTTTACAGGAAAAACCTATTCCTAACCATGGGTTTGAGAGTGTCGATGAAGCCATCAAAATTTTAAACATTGAAGGCTCTGTCATGGAGTTGAACGGATTTAGGAAAATTTTGAATCTTTCTGAAACCTGTAATATTCACATCAAGTATTTTCAAAAATATAAAGAATTGTATCCAAACCTTTACAGGTCTACTCAGCCAATCGAATACACTACAGCGATTGTAGATGAGATACATCGAATTATTGACAAATTTGGAGATATTAGAAATGATGCTACACCTGAATTATTCAGGATTAGGAAGACGATAAATGTTGCAAAAGGAAAAATCAACTCGAGTTTTTCAAAAGCATTATCCAAATATAGCAGTTACAGTTATCTTGATGATATAAAAGAGTCTGTTGTAGACAGCGTTAGAGTTTTGGCAGTTACTGCTATGCACAAGCGAAAAGTGAAAGGGGCTATGTTGGGAAGCTCAAAGTCTGGGAATATTGTTTACATCCAACCCGAGGAGACTCAACAGTCTGAGAGAGAATTGGATGAAGCTGTATACGAGGAAAAAGAGGAAATCAATAAGATTCTGAAAGCACTCACGAATTATTTAAGACCATTCGTAGATCTTTTGAAACAATATCAAAATTACTTAAGTGAGGTTGATTTAATTTCAGCAAAAGTAAAATACGCTGAACTTTACGACGGCTTACTTCCAAAAATTACAGCTGAAAAAGAGATTTACCTCAAGGACGCTTATCACCCTCTTTTACTGATAAATCACAACAAAATTGGTGAAAAAACTTATCCACAGGATATTACATTAGATGACTCCCAACAAATCATCGTGATTTCTGGTCCTAATGCAGGCGGAAAAAGTATCACCTTGAAAACTATTGGTCTAGTACAAATCATGCTCCAAGCTGGTATGTTGGTCCCAGTGCATGAATATTCCAGAATTTGTTTTTTCGATAAAATACTCACAGATATTGGCGACAATCAAAGCATAGAAAATCATTTAAGCACCTACAGTTATCGCTTGAAGAACATGAGAAAATTCTTAAAAACATGCGATGACAAAACATTGTTCCTAATCGATGAATTTGGAACAGGTTCCGATCCTGAACTTGGAGGTGCTTTAGCTGAAACTTTTCTTGAAGTTTTTCATGAGAAAAAAGCCTATGGCATTATTACAACACATTACGCCAATTTGAAAATGATGGCTAATGAAAATCCAGAAATTGTTAATGCCAATATGGCTTTTGATAGTTATACCATGGAGCCATTATTTGAACTTAAACTTGGAGAAGCAGGGAGCTCATTTACTTTTGAGGTCGCTCAGAAAAACGGAATTCCTTTCAGCTTAATCAACAGGGCTAAGAAAAAAGTTGAACGTGGCAAAATCAGGTTTGATAAAAGTATCGCCAAGTTGCAAATGGAACGTTCTAAGCTTGCAAAAACAAATTCAGAATTAAAGTCAAAAACCGACGAAACCCGAAAAGAACAAGAAAAGCTTGATGAAATCAATTCTAAAATTCAACAGAAACTGGAAAGTTATCAAGAGCTTTATGATAGCAACCAACGCATGATTGGTATTGGTGAAAAGGTTGATAAAATTGGCCTACAATATTTTAACAATAAAAATAAAAACCAGCTCTATTCCAATATCTTAAAAATCATCGAGCGTGAGAATTCAAAACGAATCAAGCAAACTCGAAAGGATGAGAAAATACAAAGAGAAAAGGAGAAGAAAATAAAAGAGGAGGCTCAAGAAAAAGTCGAAAAAATAAGAACTAAAAAGAAAAAAGAGAAGATAAAGGAAGAAAATAATGCTTCCAAAACTCCTGATAAACCTGTACTGAAAGAAGGAGATTCTGTAAGAATTTACGAAGGAAGAGCTGTGGGAACAATCGATAAATTTGAAAAAGGAAAAGTAGTCGTCAACTATGGAATGTTTACAACCAGTGTTTCCGATGACCAATTAGAACTTGTAAAGCGAGCAAAATAATGGATTTACCAGAAGATAAAAAAGTTGTTCTTTTTGATGGTGTTTGCAATTTCTGCAATGCTTCGGTAAGGTTTATCATGAAAAGGGATAAAAAAGATATTTTCAGGTTTGCTTCATTACAGAGCGATTTAGGTCAAAAATTAACTTCAGAACGTGGAATTGACACTTCAAAAATTGATTCTATAATTTTAATAGATCCAGGAAATGCCTATTATATTAAATCAACAGCCGCTTTAGAAATCAGTAAAGACCTAAGGGGATTATACTCTGCATTAAGTCTTTTTTTATTCATACCAGAAGGCTTTAGAAATGTCATCTATGACTATGTTGCAAGAAATCGTTACCAATGGTTCGGAAAGTCAAAAACATGCCCGATGCCCTCAGAAGATGAACAATCGAGATTTCTAGATACTTAATTAAGATTTAAATATTGGAAGAATTTTAGTTGAAACCTCTCCAAATCCAATTCTAACTTCATAGTTCTGACAATAACCACGTAGAATCACAGTATCATTATCTTCAATAAACCTGCGCTCTTGTCCACCTTTAAGTTTTATAGGCTTAGAACCATTCCAAGATAATTCCAGCATTGAACCATAGGATTCTGGTGTTGGACCGGAAATAGTTCCACTAGCCATCAAGTCCCCACTATTTACAGGACATCCATTAACTGTGTGGTGTGCCAATTGTTGACTCATATTCCAATACATGTACTTAAAATTGGACTTAGTAATCGTAGTTTCTTCGCCCTTATCTGGTTGAATTGACACCGACAAACTGATGTCAAAACTCTTTTTGCCAATTGTTTCAAGATATGGTAATAACTTTTTAACTGGAGAAGGTCCTTCAACTCTGAAGGGTTCTAAAGCATCCAAAGTGACAATCCAAGGTGAAATTGAACAACCGAAGTTTTTACCTAAAAAGGGTCCTAAAGGTTGATACTCCCATTTTTGAAGATCTCTCGCACTCCAGTCATTAAAAAGAACCATTCCAAAAATATAGCTCTCTGCTTCTGCTGCTGGGATAGGTTCACCCAAAACATTGCTGGCTGTGGTGATAAATGCCATTTCAAGTTCAAAGTCCAAATGCCGTGTTGGGCCAAAAATAGGCTCGTCAGATCCTTTTGGTAATTTTTGACCTTGAGGTCTATGAATTGGAATTCCACTTGGCACAATGGATGAACTTCTTCCATGGTAACCTATAGGTGCGTGTAACCAGTTAGGTAGTAATGCATTGTCTGGATCACGGAACATTTTACCAACATTTGTAGCATGTTCTTTACTAGAATAAAAATCTGTATAATCCCCTACCTGAACAGGCATCTGCATTTCGATTTCGTTCAAAGTGAAAAGGATAGTTTCCTTGTCTTTAGTATTCGATTTCAATTCATCATTTTTGACATCAAATAACTCTGCGACTCTATTCCGAACCGCTCTCCATGTTTTTCTCCCATCTGCAATAAAGTCATTTAGACTATCTTGAAGAAAAATATCATCTGTAAGCGGGATATCTTTAAAGTACCCTAACTGGTGCAAAGCCCCTAAATCTATAGCATAATCGCCGATACGAGTTCCAATTGTGATGATGTCATCACGAGTAAGAAAAACGCCAAAAGGGATATTTTGAATTGGAAAATCAGTGTTATCTGGAAGATCCAACCACGTTTGTCTTGAGGGATCATTTGCTTTTAAGGACATAAGTTAAGGTTTAGGGATTTCAAATTAATCTTAAAACTTCCTTCAAATATATTATTTTAACCGTATTAACCATCCAAATTAGTTAATTTTGAATCACATTTAACTTTAAAATATAAAGATGAAAGATAAGGCTATTTCAGACTTAATTCTTGAGGAAAAAAACAGACAAACCAATGGTTTGGAATTGATTGCAAGTGAGAATTTTGCAAGCCAAGATGTGATGGATGCTGCAGGATCTGTTCTTACCAACAAATATGCTGAAGGTTATCCGGGCAAACGCTACTATGGTGGTTGCGAAGTAGTAGATAAAGTTGAAGACCTCGCAAGAGAACGATTAAAAAAATTATTTGGCGCAGAATATGCCAATGTTCAACCTCACTCCGGTTCTCAGGCAAACACCGCAGTTTTTTCTATTTGTTTAAAGCCTGGGGATAAAATCTTAGGATTTGATCTTTCTCATGGTGGTCATCTTACGCATGGTTCTCCTGTTAACTTTTCTGGTAAGCTTTATGATCCTGTTTTTTACGGAGTTAAAGAATCAACTGGTCTTATCGATTACGATATGGTAAGGAAAGTTGCACACAAAGAAAAACCAAAAATGATTATCGCTGGTGCCTCTGCTTACTCCAGAGAAATCGACTATAAAACCTTTAGAGAAATTGCAGATGAAGTTGGTGCAATTTTATTGGCAGATATGGCCCATCCTGCAGGACTCATTGCTGCCGGATTGTTACAAAGTCCTATTGAATATTGCCATATTGTAACTTCTACAACACATAAAACCATACGTGGTCCCCGCGGAGGAATTATTTTAATGGGCAAAGATTTTGAAAACCCATTTGGCGAAAAACTCAAAAATGGAAATCTAAAGAAAATGTCGAGCATGCTGGACAGTTCAGTCTTTCCTGGAAATCAAGGGGGACCTTTAGAACATATTATCGCTGCAAAAGCAGTTGCTTTTGGCGAAGCTTTGACAGACGAATTTGTAGATTACCAAAAGCAAGTGATCAAAAACGCTTCAGCCTTAGCTAAAGCATTTATGGAAAGAGATTATAAAATTATTTCAGGTGGAACAGATAATCACATGATATTGATTGACCTCAGAAATAAAAATATTTCAGGTAAGCAAGCTGAAGAAGCACTTGGTGTGGCTGGAATTACAGTTAATAAAAACATGGTTCCTTTTGATGATAAGTCACCATTTGTAACTTCAGGAATTAGAATTGGTACTCCTGCTATAACTACAAGAGGCTTACAGGAAAATGAAATGGAAAAAATAGTTAACTTGATTGATGATGTTATCAAAAACTTTGAAAACACATCCCATCTTGAATCTATCAGGGAGCAAGTTCATTCTATGATGAGTCAGAAACCTTTATTTGCTGAAACAGTGAAGAGTTAGGTCAATAAAATTGCAGAATACTTATAAAAATTAAACACCCGGCCTTAGTAACTTAAAGCAGGGTGTTTTTATTTATAAAGCCCTTTGACATTTTGGATTAACTTAGGCCATTTAGAAATTTAAAATAACAAGGTCAATCTTCAAACTGAATACTCTGGTATGCACCTAAATCTGGATTTTGAGTTCTATCTTTCCCCAAAATATCAAAGGGTACTATGTTCGCTGTATCCTGGTTTCCAACTCCATTCGCAGCTGATTCTTCACCAATAATCATTTGGTTTTCTTCAGTGTTTTGAAACTGAGGTGCTTCATTAGTAATTAAATTCTCAAATAAATCTGGATTTTCAAAGTCATATAGTTCATTGTCCGTATACTGATTATTGATATCGTTGAAACGTAATAGAGTATTCTGAAACTTATAATTAAACTCAGCTTGATCTGATTTATTAAAAAGTAATTCTATGGATTCATTACCATAAATGATACAATTACTAAAATTGACATCAAGATCTGAAACAAAAAGAGTTTCACCTGCTTCCAAATTATTTTCTATAAGAACTGCAGGGAATTGTCTAAAACTATTTCTCCAATAATTGGTAAATGTTGAATGCCTAAAATTATATCGACCCCCAAGAGAAAGATTTAAAGAGGACTGCCCACTATTATTAATCACTAAATTCTCTGCATCTACGAAGCCAGTTCGAGCCAATAATCCAACATTAGCCGAGTTGTAAATTTGTGTATTTTTAATTTTCAAAGTTGGTTCTGAGGATCCATCATTGGAATCCATTAGAATACCAACTGTCGAATTTTTTATAGTCACATAGTCAAATTCATGACCAGTACTACCTTCAGTAAGCCATATAGCAGCCCATTGTCCTGGAACATTAGAAAATTCAGGTTCAAGTCTATCTCCTTCAAAAATTATTTCGTTTTCCAAGAGATCAGTTGAGCTTAAACTTCCTTTTGCTTTCAAAGATGCACCGTTGGAAACTATAATACCACTATTTTCATGAAAATGAACTCTCGCTCCAGGCTCTATTGTTAAGGTTTCTCCTGAAGGTACTCCCGCAAAACCGTAGATCACGTAGGGCTTTTCATTGGTAAACGTCAAATGCTCTTGATCTAAAATAAATCCATCTATTTGTATTTCTTCTCCTTCAGCATCAAGACCAAGACTCAAGGTTTCTGTGGATCCGTCTTGAAACCTCTCCGGAAATAAAAAATTAGCATCCTGGATCAAAGTTACAAGTTCCACTTTTTGCTGATTTGCCCCAGAATCAAAATTGACTTGATCCGTATATAAAAATGAAAGTTGATTTTGACTCAATTCTTGAATATCTGCAGTAACTTCCACAAACACAAAAATGCTATCTCTAGATAATATATTAATGTTATTTATGGTTTTACCAGCTACTCCATCTACATTTAATCTAAAATTTGAATTCCCTCCTTCATTTAGTTGAATCGTGGGAATAATGATGTCCTGACTACTCCTATTGTAGACTTTAAAGCTATAAGTACTAGAACCAATATTGGTAAACACCGTATCAAGATAAAGCGTATCCTGAGAAAATTCCAGTTCTCCAAAGCTAGGTTCGGACTCAAAATCATCCCTACATGAACTCAAGACTATGAACATTAGAATTGAGACTAAAAGAAAAAACTGTTTCATAAATTTGTATAAGGAATTGGATGCTAGTAATTGTGAATTTATTTTTCAGTGAGTTTCACTTCAAAAAGTTTATCCCAATTCTTACCTGTTACAAAAAGTCTATCGGAGTTTTTATGGTAAGCAACTCCATTCAACACATCCAATCTTGAATGCTGCTTAACTTTGTCCCTGAGTCCTCTAAAGTCAACAACACCATCAACAGCACCGGTTTTAGGATTTATGATTACCACGCCGTCCTTTTGATAAGTGTTGGCATAAATCTTATCTTCAACCCACTCCAACTCGTTAACTTGATTTAAAATAGCGTTGTTGGTCGTAGGCTGGATATAAAATTCTTCTTCGAGGCTTTCTTTATTTAAGATCCAAATTTTATCGGTGCCGTCACTTTTGTAAAGTTTTTCACCATCATTACAAAGTCCCCAACCTTCTTTACTTTCAGAATAAGCAAATTTATTGAGCATGTTCATAGTTTCGAGATCATAGACCAAACCTTCCTGAGATTGCCAGGTCAACTGATAAATCTTATCATTTAGAATTGTAAGCCCTTCTCCAAAATAAAATTGATCCAATTCCACTTTTTGAAGAACCTCCCCTGTTTCATAATTTACTTTTCTTAAACTCGACTCTCCACGCTGTCCTGTACTTTCATAAAGAGTATCACCGTGAAACTCCAATCCTTGAGTATACGCCAAAATATCGTGTGGGTATGTATTTACAACTTCATACGTGTATAACAATGGTTTTTTACTATTCAAAATTTTGATGGTTTCAGAAAATTTTACCTCTTCTCCATTAACTTCAAGAAGTATCTCTAGGCTATGATTTCCTAATTTTACTTGAGATAAATCAAAAGAAAAGGACTCTGATAATTTGAGGTCTGATATAATTTCATTTTGAAATCTAATTTGTACTGAATTTACCTCGTGATCTTTCAATGCTTTTATATTTCCTTTAAGCACCTCGCTATTATTTAAAGTTTTGGATTTATTATCTAACTGAATTTTAAAATCTTTAGATAAATCTTCATCACAAGAAAAAAGAATTAATGTTAAAAATATGAATACCAACAACTTAAAATTTCGCATAATTTTCAATTTGAAATACAAAGTAAAAATAGGGAATTAGAATAGAAAACAACTTGTTGAAGTTAAATAAGATTGTATATTTGCAACCGGCAAGTCCTACACAACCAGCTCCTTTCGAATCCCCCAGGGCGGGAACGCAGCAAGGGTAGATAGTTGTAGCGGTGTGATGTAGGTAGCTTGCCTTTTTTTATTCCCAAACCTTTCCCTCATTTTTTTCTTAAGCCTTTAAGTTGGATATTTGCGTAAAAACGTAAACTTAATGCAAAACGTCGTATTGATTACTGGAGCCTCTTCAGGGATCGGAAAATCTATTGGCGAATATTTAGCCAAACATAACTACAAAGTCTACGGAACTTCAAGACAGCCTAAGCAAGATGAAATCAACGGAATTCATTTCCTGAAACTTGACGTAACCAATACAGAAAGTGTAAAATCTGCAGTTGATATTCTTATTAAGAAAGAAGGAAGAATAGATTTTCTTATCAATAATGCTGGCGTTGGAATCACCGGACCAATTGAAGAAATTCCTGAGGAAGAGCAAAAGAATATTTTTGAAACTAATTATTTTGGACCCTTAAGAGTCATAAACACTGTATTACCGCATATGAGGTCAAATAAAGAAGGTTTCATTATTAATATTACCTCCATTGCTGGCCATATGGGACTTCCTTTTAGAGGATTTTATTCTGCCACTAAAGGTGCGTTAGAGTTGACCACTGAGGCTTACCGGATGGAATTGAAAGCTTTCAACATCAAAATGTGTAATGTTGCTCCTGGAGATTTTGCGACAAACATTGCTACAGGAAGATACCATGCGCCGATTCAAAAAAACTCTCCTTATAATGAAGCTTATGAGAAAAGCTTGAGGCTAATGGACGAGCATGTGGATCATGGAAAAGATCCAAGTCTCATGGCAAAAAGTGTACATGCCATCATGCAAAAATCAAATCCAAAAATCCATTATAAAGTTGGCGATTTTACTCAAAAAATATCAGTTTTTCTCAAACATATTCTTCCTGATAAAGTTTTTGAAAAAATGCTGCTTAAACACTATAAACTGTAAATTTGTAATTAAAACACATTCATATGAAATTTTTTATTGATACAGCAAATATTGACCAGATCAAAGAGGCTCAGGATCTTGGGATTCTAGACGGGGTAACTACCAATCCATCTTTAATGGCTAAAGAAGGAATCACTGGTGAAGAAAATATTAAAAATCACTACATCAAAATTTGTGAAATTGTCGATGGCGATGTAAGTGCCGAAGTGATTTCTACTGATTTTGAAGGGATTGTAAAAGAAGGTGAAGCTCTTGCAAAACTTCATAACCAGATCGTAGTAAAAGTTCCAATGATAAAAGAAGGTATAAAAGCCATTAAATATTTTTCAGAAAAAGGAATCAGAACTAATTGTACGCTTGTGTTTTCTGTTGGGCAAGCGCTTCTTGCAGCCAAAGCTGGAGCTACATACGTTTCTCCATTTATTGGTCGCTTGGATGATATTTCTACAGATGGTTTGAATCTGATCGAAGAAATAAGATTGGTGTACGATAACTATATGTTTGAAACGCAAATTTTGGCAGCCTCAGTAAGACACACCATGCATATCATTGACTGTGCTAAACTTGGTGCTGATGTGATGACTGGACCATTGTCTTCTATCGAAGGACTTTTAAAACATCCTCTAACCGATAGTGGATTGGAAAAATTCTTAGCTGATTATAATAAAAATAACTAGTCATTAGACGAAAATGATTACTTAGTATAACTTGAAAGGTGTTCTCAAATTAATTTGAGAACACCTTTCTTTCGTTTAAAACCGGCTTAGGGATTTAAGTGGAAATCCTGCAGGCCTAAAAGCTTATAAAACTAAAAAGTCCAGCTAGCGACCTAAGAAGCCGAGCTGGACTTTTTAGTTTTTTGCTTTTGGGTCGAAGCATTGAAACGGAAAGCCCGACCGCGCCTTTTTAGGCGCGGGAAGCCCCAAAAAAGTTAAGCAGTTTGCATTTCCATGCTTGTGATAGTTTCCAGAAAATAATCATGCTGTTCTTGAGTATAATCCAAATGTGTGACCAATCGCATTTTGCCATTTCCCATATTACTGATTCGGATACCTTTTTTTTCGAGATCTCTCATAAACTTAACCTCATCTATATGTGGCTGTAAATTGAAGATAACAATATTGGTTTCAACGTGATCCACAGCTTTGATCAACGGATGCTTATTCAATACCTTCTCGATATCTTTGGCTCTTTGGTGATCAATATTCAATCTCTCGACATGATGATGTAAGGCATAATAGGCTCCTGCAGCCATATAACCTACCTGTCGCATTCCGCCACCAAGCACTTTCCTTACTCTTATGGCGTTTTTCATTAGGTCATTATTTCCCATCAAAACCGTGCCCATGGGTGCGCCAAGACCTTTGGATAGACATAATGAAATCGTATCAAATTCTTTCCCGAAATCTTTTGGATCGTGGTTGTTAGCAACAATGGCATTATAAAGTCTGGCGCCATCAAGGTGTAATCCTAAGCCGTGCTTATCGCAGACTGCACGTATAGATCGAATGGTTTCTAAGTCATAACAAGCACCGCCACCTTTATTGGTCGTGTTTTCCAAACACACCAAGGAGGTTAAAGGACTGTGATAAAAATCTGGCGGATTGATGGCGTCTTCAACCAAATTGGCTGTGATTTTACCCTTATCACCGTCTACGAGTTTACAGGACACTCCGCTGTTAAAGGAAACGCCGCCACCTTCATAATTATAAACGTGAGCCCATTTATCACAAATCAATTGTTCGCCAGGTTGCGTATGGAGCTTGATGGCAGCCTGGTTGGACATGGATCCTGTTGGGAAATACAAAGCGGCATCCATACCAAACAAATCGGCTAGATACGTTTCCAGCTGATTGACGGACGGATCTTCTTTGTACACATCATCGCCAACTTCAGCATTTATCATATAATCCAACATCTCTTTGGTTGGTCGTGTCACTGTATCACTTCTTAAATCAATTTTCATTTAAGTACTTTTATTCGAAAATAAACATAATTAGATTGATGACCACCGAGATAATTTCTAAATTTGACAAAACTTCTAGTTATGATCAATACAGACTCCATAAAGACCATCAACGAGCGAATCACTTCCCTAAACCAGTATCTTTGACTTAGATGCTAAACGCGTAAAAGTTTCCAACGAAGAAGAAAAAACCTTTGCTCCAGATTTCTGGGATAAACCTCAGGAGGCTCAAAAACTGATGCAAGCCATCAATGATGAAAAACAGTGGATCAAAAGTTTTGATAATGCCAAACTTAAGGTAGAAGATGTCAACGTTTTGTTTGAATTTTATGAAGAAGGTGATGTGTCAGAAGAAGAAATTCAAGAGCGATATAGCGAGGCTCTGGACCTCATTGAAGACTTAGAGTTCAAAAACATGCTTTCTGAAGATAGTGACCCGCTCACAGCAATTCTTCAAATAACAGCTGGAGCAGGTGGTACCGAAAGCTGTGACTGGGCAGAAATGCTAATGAGGATGTACATCATGTGGGCTGAACGAAAAAAATTTAAAATAAGAGAACTCAACCACCAATCTGGCGATGTGGCTGGAATTAAGACAGTCACCTTGGAAATTGAGGGAGAATATGCTTTTGGTTGGCTGAAAGGTGAAAACGGCGTACATCGATTAGTCAGGATTTCTCCTTTTGACAGTAACGCTAAACGCCACACTTCATTTGCTTCAGTTTATGTGTATCCACTAGTAGATGACACCATTGAAATCGACATCAATCCATCTGACATTAATTGGGATTTTGCCAGATCTGGTGGTGCTGGAGGACAAAATGTCAACAAAGTTGAAACCAAAGCCATTTTGACTCACCACCCTAGCGGCATTGTAATACATAATTCTGAAACTAGATCTCAACTTGAAAACAGGCAGAAAGCCATGCAAATGTTGAAATCTCAACTTTATGAAATTGAGTTACAAAAACAACAAGCAGCAAGAACAGAAATTGAATCTGAAAAGAAAAGCATAGAATGGGGATCACAGATTCGTAATTATGTGATGCATCCCTACAAGCTTGTGAAGGATGTGAGAACAGGTCATGAAAGTGGAAATGTAGACGATATTATGAATGGTCATATTGATTCCTTTTTGAAAACCTTCCTGATGAGCAGCGGACAGAAAAAAGAAACAGATACCTTATGATTACAATATACCATAACCCAAGATGTAAAAAGTCCAGAGAAGGTTTAGCCATACTCGAGAAATCCGGACATAAATTTGAAGTCGTAAAATATTTAGAAGAAATTCCTTCCAAAGAAGATTTAAAATCTATACTTGACAAACTCAACATCTCTCCAATGAATTTAGTGAGGACTCAGGAAAAAATCTGGAAAGAAAACTTCAAAGGAAAATCACTTTCAGATGCAGAAGTAATTGACGCCATGCATGAACATCCAAAATTGATTGAACGCCCGATTGTCATCAACGGTGACAAAGCGGCCATTGGAAGACCGCCTGAAGATATTAAAGGAATTCTTTAATAAATATTGAAAGCACGTAAAGTGTAGGCCTTCGTAAATTGAACTTTAAAAACAAAGCATGAATTCAGTTGAAATAAATTCAGAAGTTAAAGATGAATACCAACATTGGGCATTAAGCCAAAAAATACTCGAAGATGTTTTTCAGTATTTATCAGTGAAAGGAAATAAATCAGAAGTAAAAGCTGGACTAGAAAACACACTGATGAATTTACAGCCAAGTCATGAAATTTATGGTCAGGATTTATTTTTGAAAGTTGACTATGATTCGATAAAGTCAGGATTTGGATATGCGAATTTAATTCTGACTGAGATTGAGACACAGCACTGTTTTCAATTGATTAAGGATGCTTCAAAAACTTACTTTGAAACTATTGAAACTCCTAAGGAAGCAAAAATTGACACCAATCTGTTTGAAATCGGCAATTTCAAATTGAAACGAAACCAATATATCGACAAAGCTTTCAATTATGTGGAGTCCAAATCTGATGAGGCTAAAGCAACAAATGCCATTTTGAGATCAGCCTTAAGATACGGTTCCATTTATGCTGAAACGCGACATATCGGACCACCACAAAAAGTGTATGATATGTTCTATAACTGGGGCATCAAAAATGAAGGCTTTGCTTCTCCTTTTAACGCCAGATTATTAGGCAAGGAAAACGCTCAGTTCTATAGTTTATTTAAAGATACTGATGAAATCTTTGGAAGTGCAGGGAGTTTTTTCCGTTTGAGCCAACCAGAAAATCTTAGCCACTGGTGTCTGGATCCTCCGTTTACAACTGAAATCATGGCTAAAGTTGACAGCATTCTAAAAGACTGGCTGGCAACTTATAAAGACTTGAGCTTTTTACTTATTATTCCAGAAAGTCACACGCCAGAAAACATACCAGACGAAACAGTGACTTTGAAAAAAGACATTCATTATTATGAGGGTTTGGAAGGAGTCTTAAAACCTTTACCAGTTAATGTTTGCATTCATAGATACGGGAAGCTTGATGGTTTTTCTGCTGAAGCCATTCTAGAGGGTTATTCCAAATAAAAAAGCTGGTTTGAAAAAGATTTTCAAACCAACTTTTTAAATACATTTGAATAACTCAATTAGGAATTAGTCATGTCCTCTGGTCTTACCCATTTGTCAAATTCTTCTTCAGTAGTATAACCTAACCTAACGGCTTCTTGTCTTAAAGTTGTTCCGTTTTTATGAGCAGTATTGGCAATTTCTGCTGCTTTGTAGTATCCTATTTTCGTATTTAAAGCAGTAACCAACATCAATGAATTTCTCAACAATTCATCAATACGTTCTTGATTTGGATCAATGCCAGCAGCGCAGTTTTCATCAAAAGACACACAGGCATCACCAATTAATTCTGCAGACTGCAAAATATTCGCAGCCATCACAGGTTTGAAGACATTCAGTTCAAATTGACCTTGCATACCTCCTACTCCAATGGCTACATCATTTCCCATAACCTGAGCACAAACCATCGTCAACGCTTCACATTGAGTCGGATTCACTTTTCCTGGCATGATCGAGGAACCTGGTTCATTGGCCGGAATGGTAATTTCACCTATCCCGCTTCGTGGTCCGGAAGACAGCATTCTGATATCGTTTCCAATTTTATTCAATGATACGGCTAGTTGCTTTAATGCGCCGTGAGTTTCTACCAAGGCGTCATGAGCAGCAAGTGCTTCAAATTTATTTTCAGCAGAGACAAATGGAAGATTAGTGAATTCTGCAATGTATTGTGCGACTTTATCAGCATATCCTTCTGGAGTGTTGAGTCCAGTTCCGACTGCTGTTCCACCCAAAGCTAATTCTTGTAAATGAGGTAAAGTGTTTTCTAAAGCTTTTAGTCCGTGATTCAATTGTGAAACATAGCCGCTAAACTCCTGACCTAAGGTCAATGGAGTCGCATCCATGAAATGTGTTCTTCCTATTTTAACTACATCTTTGAAAGCTTTAGCTTTATTCTGAAGTTGATCTCTAAGTTGTGAAACCCCTGGAATAGTAACTTCTACGATTTTTTTATAAATCGCAATATGCATTCCTGTAGGAAATGTATCATTGGAAGATTGAGATTTGTTGACATCATCGTTTGGAGAGACGAACTTGTCGCCTTTTCCTAATTCATGGCCTTGCAATTGGTGAATTCTATTTGAAATCACTTCATTCACATTCATATTGCTTTGAGTTCCAGAACCTGTTTGCCAGATGACTAATGGAAACTGATCATCATGTTTTCCTTCCAAGATTTCATCACAAACCTGAGCAATCAAATCTCTTTTTTCTTCTTCAAGAACTCCTAATTCTGCATTTGTAAATGCTGCAGCTTTCTTTAAATAAGCAAATCCGTAGATGATTTCTAAAGGCATAGAAGCCTGTGGTCCAATTTTAAAATTATTTCTCGAACGCTCAGTTTGGGCAGCCCATAATTTATCGGCAGGAACCTGAACATCGCCTATGGTATCTTTTTCTATTCTGTAAGACATAGTATGAATTTTTGTTTGTCAAATTTAAGAAATATTAAATTGAGTAAACTTTAAAGTCAACTTTCTGAAGAATTATTTTAAAGAAATAGGAGCTTGTATTTCATTGTTTAATTATCTTTGCAGAAACAAAATTTAATCTGATGTTCGAATTTGATCAATATTTAGGGTTTCTACTTTTTTTACTCATTCTAACCATAGGTTTTTGGTTATTGATTTTTTTAACGGCAATCATCCCTTACTGGATTGGGGGTTCTTTGATAGAAAGATTGATAGAAATTAAGGAGGGTAAGAAGAAGAAAGACGACTAAATCAACATATGTTTTTAAACAAAAAAGGCAGGAAATAAATTATTTCCTGCCTTTTTTATTTATTTAGTGGTTATGCTTTACTGAGCACCAAATTCACCATCCCCATAATCTTCATCTCCTCCGCGTCTCTGATCTCTTTTCTGTTGATTAAATCTATAGACCACTGTTGCCGTGACCTGTCTCACCCTCCACTGGAATGAACTGTCATCTATAAATGTGGGTGCTACAGTAAATTGATCTCTTCTTCTCGAATTAAATAAATCTCTGACATTTAAAGACACCGTCAAGTTATCATCTTTCAAAAAATCTTTACTTAAGCCCATATCCACAGATGCAATAGGGTCGGTTTTTGTTTGAGCATTCTCTCTTGGCCCTCTGTAGAAGGCATTGGTTTGCCATTGTATTTTCCATGGCAAAATGATATTAGAACTGAAGCGTCCAAAATAACTTTCATTAGTGGCTCCAAACGGCGTACCTTCAAAATCACCTTCACTTTCAAATCTAAAATAATTAAAACTCAAATTAGTTCTCAACCATTTGGTAGGGTTATAAAGCACACCAACTTCAGCTCCATAGCGTTCTTCTGTAGCTAAATTAATAGGTATATTTTCGATAATTTGTATATTATCGCCTTCAGTCCTTCTTCCAGAATCTCTTCGTATTCTTTCAAAAGCATCTGTTTCTCTCTGAAAATAAACAGAACTTGTAAGAGTTAATTTTTCCCATCGTTTTAAATAGCCCAAGTCAAATGCACTGGCGAAAGAAGGATTTAGATTTGGGTTTCCTTGAAATACATTCACCCGACTCGACTGAGAAGGAAAAGGATTTAAAAACCAGCTTCTTGGTCGATTAATTCGCCTATTGTAACCTAAAGTTACATTCTCATCATCTCCTAATTCATAAACTAGATTTACTGTGGGAAAAAAACCGCCAAAATTTTTATCAAAATCTAAATCATCTAAGAGGTCTGGAGATGAAACATCATCTGGAAATAAGGGTGTGGTAGTACCAATCAATTGAGTTTGCTCATAGCGCAATCCTAGCAAATATGAAAATTTACCGACTTTATCGCCATATTGAGTATAGACTGCCGTAATATTTTGTTGAAAATCAAAATCACTAGAAATATCAGCATTTGGTGTTACTTCGCCTTCTACGAGTCTATCTACCAAAAATCTTTGATTTTGATCTGAATAATCTCCTCTAAAGCCGGCTTCAAATTGAGCATCGCCAAAAGGTAAAACATAATCCGCTTGAACTAGAAAACTTTCCCTAAATTCAGTTTCTAACACATCTTGAAAAGCGACTACTGAGTCCACTGGTGACAATTGGTCTTCATTAATTATAGCTGTTTTAGTTTCATCGCTATTTGAATACTGCAAATCTGCAGTTAGTTTATGATCTCTGTTTTCTTTATCAAATCGCTTTTCATAATTTATTGCATATTGAAAACGCTCGTCCTCTTCTAGCTCATCCTCTATTCTTATTGTATTACTATCGAAAATTTCAGTATTTGTTGAGTCTAAAACAAATCTATCATTCAAATTGGTAGTTACGTCACGATCATCACCTAATCGTCCAAAGAAACTAGCGGTAATGGAGGACATATCATCTATAAAGTATTCCACCCCAGCATTAATATTATAATTTTGACCATTTCTATCATACTCCCGATCTTCAATAACTCTGCTAAAATCATCATCATCAGGATCTAAGTACTGAGTATCGGAAAAAGCATTACCAGGTCTTGTTCGATCCGTGTATCCTAAACTGGTAAATATATTGAACTTGTCTGTTCTTAAATTTAAATCTGCAAAAGCACCTGTATTTTTAGGATCGCCTAAAGTTCCTCTCAATGAACCGTTGAAACCTAGTGTCTTTTCTCTTTTGAGAATAATATTGATAATTCCTGCTGAACCTTCCGCATCGTATCTGGCTGATGGGCTAGTGATGACCTCAACCGATTCAATTGCATCTGCTGGCAGCTGTTGGAACACGTCCTGATCCCCGAAACCTGCCACTGAAGATGGTTTTCCATTAATCAAAATTCTTACATTTTCATTACCACGTAAGCTTATTGCTCCATCGATATCTACTGTTACTGATGGTACATTACCCAAAGCATCACTAACGGTCCCTCCGGAAGTTGTTAGATCTTTACCAACGTTATAAATTTTCTTATCGAGTCTTACTTCTACTTGTGTAGTTTCAGCTACAACTGTGACCTCATCAAGCTCCCCAGCTTTAGCACCTAGCCTTATAGTTCCAAGATTAGTGTCTTTATCGATGGTAAAATTATTCATCCTTTTCACTTCAAAAGATATATATTCAATTTCAAGATTATAGGTTCCCTTCTCTAGTTTGATTGAGAAAACCCCATCTCTATTAGTTACTCCACCGTTCACAACACTGCCATCCTCGATACTTTTGGCTGAAATTGATGCGTATTCCAGTGGAAAATCCATTGAATCATCTATAACTTTTCCCGTTAATTCATACTTCTGAGCAAATCCAACTATAGGAAGGAAAGCAAGTATGATCATTATCTTTTTATACACTTATTTTAGTTTTAGTTCTTTTAAGACTTGAAGTTTCCTGCTCAGTTTAATCCGATGCCGTTAAAGTTGAGTTAAGGCTTTTAAAGCTGATTTATAGACGAATTTCATTCAATTTTTTGTGAGGTAGCCAGGTTGTTGTTATATTTCAACGAATTTAAGAACCTTAACATTGAAAGACATGTCAGAACAGAAAGATCCTAGGGATATAAACGAAGAAAACGTCTCAAAACCAGTTGAAGACATTTCAGAAGAGAGCTCTACAGAAACTCCAAAACAAGAAAAAACATCTTCTGTTACTGAAGCAAATTCAGAAAAGGGGAAAAAAGTGAGAAGTGCTTCAGAAACTATAGAAAATTCTGAAAAAAAATCTGCTTAAACTTCTTTAGATGAAGAGTCAACAGATGAAACTAAAGAAGTTTCTAAGGGAGAGGAAAAAGAAGTACCATCTTCTGGTCAAGATGAGGAAAATTCTGAAGACAATCCAGAGGTGAAAGATCAGGATATTGACGAGGCTAATGCTGAGGACAGCGAAGACCATGATGTTGCGAGAAGGCATGAGATAGAATTGAAGGATTATCATGCGATGTCTCTAGATGAACTTGTGCTCGAGCTGGAAAGTCTTGTAAAAAAAGAGAAGGTTCAATCCATAAAGGATCATGTCAATAATATTAAAATTGAGTTTGATAAAAAGTTCAATGATATTATCGAAGAAAAGAAAGAGGAGTTTATTGCTGAAGGAGGAAATATTATAGATTTTCATTATTCTTCTCCCGTTAAGAAAAACTTCAACACCATATACTTTAATTACCGCGAGAAACGGGATCAGTATTATTCTCAGCTAAAGAAAAACCTCAACACCAACCTTAAAACAAGGCTAGGAATCATTGAAGAGTTAAAGAATATGATTGGTTCTGGAGAAAGCATGACTGCAAGCTTCAAGCAATTCAAAGAACTT
>Ga0136556_1000262_pt1 | contig 35511 bp, 50 predicted proteins | sample AntRauTorckE6831_FD_104780 | JGI IMG/M metagenome (GOLD analysis project Ga0136556, IMG submission 104780) | Saline lake microbial communities from Rauer Islands, Antarctica - Metagenome Torckler E6 #831 | ecosystem: Environmental > Aquatic > Non-marine Saline and Alkaline > Saline | place... | reverse complement strand
TGTGTAATATCCTATAATTTCCCTGCTTCTGAAAGGGAAAATAATCCATTCTTCGAGATAATTAAGTGATCCAATAGTTGGATCCCCATGATCTCACCAGCCTTTTTCACCATCTTCGTGATATCAATGTCTTCTTCAGATGGTTTCAAATTTCCTGAGGGATGATTGTGTGCAACAATGATAGCAACAGCGTTATCCTCTACAGCCGGGTAAAAAATCTCTCTCGGATGTATCACTGTTCTATTGACCAACCCTATACTCACGACCCGGACATTTATTACCCCATGTGCCCCATCTAGAGTAACCACTATAAAATGCTCTTGTCTCTTAGAGACAAACTCTAACAAAGCCGGATAAATATCCTGTGGAGCACTTATCCTCAATGTTGGGTTGTTGTCTTCGAGAATCATCAACTCTTGAATCAACTCTTGTTTTTTATTATTCATTTTGCCCTCCGTTGTTTTGCTGCCCTTCGGCTGATAAATACACCATACTACGGAGGATTTTATATGTCAACCACTTTCGCACTTTTGTTACGGTTTTTTTGTTTTTCTTCCAGCCGGCTGTAGGATCACCTCGTTTTGAAATGCTTGCAACATTACATGAGTGACATCGGTCCACCCTAGTGTTGTTACCATTTTCTTAGGGACCGTGATAGTAAAGGATCCTTTCCCGCTCTGGATCTCTTTATAGGCAAGGCTGGTCATTTCATCTGACTGTTCTTTATGCCGGTCCACCAACTCGGCAATCACTGTTGAAAGGGACACCCCTCTCATATCTGCAATTCGCTGATAGTATTCCCGGACCTCTTCTTTCACTGTACCGCCTAAAAACACATAGCCTTCTCTTATACCCATTATACCCTCCGTCTGTACTGTCTGGACCGCCACAAGTGACTTTTTAAGCTTGTACTGGTACTTTGTACCGTTTTGTCAGGTAAGTCTCTCTATGGCGTCTCAGGCTTCTCTGAGCGCATCCTTCATATTGGCCCGTGGTAGGTTACCTGCTGGCTCTCAGTAGCAGTATGGTCCCCGTGGCTGCTGCTGCTCCTATGGCTGCACCAGACAGTCCCCATACTATCTTATCTCCCAGGACCTTTTTCGAGTATTGATCGAACGATTGCCTTGCCTCTTTTAGCGAGTTCTCCAATCGCTGTCGTATCCTCTGTGATTCCTCCAAGCCCCGACGATATTGATTCAATAACTTCTTCTCTCTCTTGTATAGACTTTTCAAGGCTTCGTACTCTTCTCTCAAACCTTTCAGCTCTTTGGTATCTTTCTTCAGCAAGCTCTGCGAGTTGCCTAAATCGTTTTGTAGCTTCTCGATCCTTTCTTCTAAGCTCTGCACTAATATCAACTGCTGCTCGAAGATCGCTTCTAACTTCAGAAAGTTCTCCCTGGTATATAGCCCTTGTTCCGAGGACGCCGACCACACCCCCGATAAAAAAAACAACAATAATAATGCCAATAGTCTTTGCGATTTCATTCATGCGTCCCTTCCATTCTGCCGTCTCTTGATCACCGGCCCAAAGAACGCAGCTGCTTTCTCTGGACCTACAAATAGTATAATGATACCGCCCATTTTTGTTACGTCGGTAACTTCTATCCTATCATTGAAAATAGCCATAGTCCCTACTATGAGTAACCACAGCACACTAACGACTAGTAATATACTACTCGACCATTTAATAAACTTCAGACTGCTCATTAATAGCCCCTACAAGCCTGGAAGTGCATCCCGTCCGGTCGCTTCTTCCAATCTCCACCCCATATAAAACCTCGCCTTTTGAAAGCCCCTACAAACCATTCCGGCTGCTCTGGCTGCTCCCCTAAGTCTCCAAGATGCCTATTCAAATCTATTGCGATGCCCCATGAATGGGTACTGTATACATTAGCCCCCCGCTGGAACCTAAACGCAAAACACCCCCAATATTTATTCAGTCCATTTCGGACAAGATATTGAGGATCCCCACTCATATAAGTGCCGATTTCATCAAGTGCGTCGACCACCACCGCGCCTATCTTACGATGCATCCATATCTGCTCAACCCTTTTTTCTGGTTTCCACCCGATAACCATAGGATAGGGTAATGCAAACTTTTCCATTTGCCGTTCCCAAAAAGCAGAATTGAAATTCCCGTCTTCATCAGGATCAGGGTTTCCGTAATATTTTATTATATCCTGTTTCCCTGTTGGTACGTAATCAAGCTTCTTCATCCGACCCCTCCGACAAGAAAATCATGGAAATCTTTTTGTGCTTGCTTTACATCCTTAATAGCAACATCGATGTTCCCATTCGAGGCACCACTCTTATAGGATTCAAGTAGAACAATTAACGCCTTTATCTGAGGATCTTGTAATTGAAACAACGCCTGGATTTCTCGCGAGGTTTTCTTCTGTGCAACTTCTATTTGTGCAAGAGCACTCTTGAGATATTCCATATCTGGATTTTCCCACTTGACCCTCTTCGATGCACTCTTAACAACCACCCCTCCAACCGCCACTCCTATTCCTGTGAGCATAGCTCCAATAAACATTGGGATAATACTCGTCATAACTGCATTCCAATCCATTATTTATCCTTCAATATTGCTTGTCCTTTAGTGAGCCAAGAAACTCCGAAAGCTCCAAGCATAACCGCTTCCACATAATAAGTCACATTATATCCCGAAAATACTGCATCCACTATATGAAGTACCGCAAGAACCACTATCATCCCAAACATAACAAGACCACATATCCTATAGATCAGGTTCCTTTTCTTTTTACGTCCCTTTTCTTCACCCTTTGTAAATTGAAAATAAGACATTATCGATAGGGTTACAAAAAAGAGCACTGCGAATATAAAATGCAGTGTCCCTGTTACCTTTTCGCTTAGCTGGAAATATCCTACTGGACTGACTGCATTGAAACATGGAAAGATAGCAATCCCAATAGCTGACGTACCAGCAGAGATTGTCAACACATTATCCATCAAGTCATAACCCTTATAGGTTAGAAGAAAAGCTCCGGCCATAAACAGCACTCCCACCAGAACATCCCCACTGTTCGTCCAGTAGTACGCACTAATAGAATCCTGAATCGGCGTACCTGAAAACATACCGCCGATAGCTACCAACAGGAATAAAAGTATCCCTGTAGCCCCGATAGTTTTTCTCAGCCCCATATAAGACATTACCAGTCTATTTACCATTGTACAGCCTCCACCTCGGATTTTGTCTGTGCAGAATCAATACTTGACTCCAGACTCCACTTTTTCTCGTGAACCTGCATTCCATATTCTATAGTTTCACTCCGAATATCTCGCACCTGCTGGAGTGTAGCCGTAATAAAACCATTGTTGTAAACCCTAAATAGAGTTTCGGTCTTGCTCTTGTTTTCCATGTGCTCAACAAGACCTGTTAGAGTAGTCATATCTTTCTCACGAGCATTTATCTCCGCATTGATAACATATGAGTATGTGTGTCCGGATTGTTTTTCCTTTTCGAACGCCTCTTTAATAGACTGTTTTTGCTTGTTTTTTATAACCGAAAGACCTGGGATCCATTCCCAGGTATCTTGATTCCACTCATATCCAATACCGGGAGAGGGAGGTATGTCCCATTGCCAAGGCTCTCCTGAAGCGATCCTGTCCAGAACCTCTTGATAAAGAGGATCAGATTTAATTACATGATAAGGTCCATATTCACCATCAATTACGAAAGTATTATCTTTTCTTTTTAATATCATTATGAAAGCCTCCTAATAAAAACAATTGCCATTGCACTATAACCCGCGGTGATTGACCTTGATGTGATACGGTCTCCACCAGATATATTTCCAACAACTGAAGGAGGAGTGATAACAGCCGAAACATAATAAGTTCCGCCAGAGGGGGCATGTATATACCAAAATCTAGCAGTACTCGACGACGTATTTGTATGGCTCATAATTAGATAATTTACTTGTCCAACAGTCATTGCTGGAAGATACTCATGCAGGTAATAGTCATCCGATGTCACAGAACCACTGATATAAGTCCTTATGTCTACATATCCTTTCCTTGCTGCCTGATTACTCGATGTCGGATTGCTTCCAGGAAGAACAGGAATTGAAGAAAACGTCTTAACCCCATCTATGCTCTGCGCACCAGTAAGTTTTACGTTCTGTGCAACCAGTGTGTCTATATAACCTTTCGCCGCTTGCTGTGAAGGAACCCTCGTGTCTGAATCTGCGGAAAGGGTATCATCCGTATCAAGATCCGCACCATCCACCTTATCCGAATCTGGCATAATAGATATGTCGTTCTGCGTAATAATAAGACTGGAAGAACCGTCCCCCACGAAAGTTGCCAACAGTACATCGTACGCTGTAGGAGCCGAGCTATCTGCGATAATTTCACAGTCCTGTTTTTTCTCGAACGCCCAATTTTCCACACCGAACGCTTTATTCCGGGTTCTCCCATCGGTTTCTTTATATCGAGCTTTAAGATAATTTGTGGTTACACCGTCCAGGGTAGCTCCGGAAATATCAAAGTCCGTCCGCGCAGTAATTACGATTCGAATTGACTCAAGGTCCTCAGATTTTGTTTTGGCTGGAACCTGCCAGGCCTGCCCTTCATCCTGTACAGTTATCTGGTACTTTGCGTATCCTATGGCATTAGGAATGTTAACCTGCGTAACAGAAGAACCTTGAACCACGTCACCAGACTTGACTATGAGAGCATTCCCGATAAGGTCGTTCATAATCAGACCGGATTTTTCCAGTAATAGGTAAAAATCTCGCTGCCAATCTTGACCCCAATATCTGTCACCTGACGCATAAGGAACGTTCGGACTCAGACCATTGTATTTTCTATTGTGATAATATTGCATATATCCTCCTATCCAATTTGACCATTAGCATACGGAACGAATGAACCACCAGAAACATATCCCAGCTTTACTATGAAATAAACAGGAACGGAATCTTGTATATTAAGTTTAACAGACTCTACTTCATCGCTACTTAATGTTGAATCATCAATGTCTATCAGAACAACACCTTTAATTACCTCTGCTCCAGCTGTTCCAACCAGCCGAATACCATAGTTATCATCTACAGAACCACCACCAATAACCGACCAATAGTAGGAATCTGGGAAGTTGTTTTCACCAACTATTATCCAATCATCAGCTCCCACTACCTGTATAATTTTCGAATCGTTACCGACTATGGCATCAATCTTTAACTTCGTAGAAAACTTCCATGTTGAGCGCAGTTTATTAGTCTCTATAGCGCTTTTTATTTTCCGTCGCTTCACGCGCTCAGAATCACCAGAAAGGATCCCTGCTTGAAGTTGTTTCCCAAGTGGTATCAGGAAAACACTTGGACATCTTTCAGGATCGTATAGGTTCCCAAATGCTACAACATCCTTTCTCCAATCTTTAAGCAATTCATCCATTTTATCGCCAAGGGCTACTGCAGCAGGTTCCTTCGCATCCCTGTACACGTTTGGTAAATATTCATAGAACGGTATTGGTAACATTACGTAACCTCGTTCAATGTAATAGTTCCATCAGTAGTAATTTCATCAGAAGCAAGAGTTATCGGAAAACTCGGACTGGTCACCTGTATATAATCTACCCCGGAAACAAGCCCTGCTACAAAACTTAAAGCGTCTGAAGAATATACATCCTTACCAAATAGCCTCGGAGCAAAAGTACCTTTTAAATATGACTGGAGTAGTGGCGTTATTGAATCATAATCATTTTCATCAAAAGTATATCCCCACTTACTGTTGATAAATGTTATTGCTGTAGTAGTCCCATTGTTGTTATATTCTTTTCGCAACTCTTCCCCTGCGTCTGTGAAAAACATTTTCCATGCAAGCTCTACATACTTAGAAGTTATGGACCAACTATACCCTTCCACCAGCTTCACATCACACGTCACTGAATAAGTTGTTATAGTCGCATCAAGTACCCTGATATCCATTGCCTCAAGAAGTGTTCTTTCTACAAGGTATGCCTGCAAGTTTGTTTTTAATGAACTGCTCGGGTTGCCCCCTCCATTCGCGATAGCTATAACCTTTGCACTCAAAACACCAAAAGCATTCGGTATAATAGATACTTGTGAAAGCCCCCCATACTTTTCAGCAAGTGCTATCCCGTCTAAAGCTGTTACAAATCGGTCTCTACTTTTAAGCAGGATAGGGGCAAGTCTTCGCGCTGTTTCAATATTTTCAATATCAGATCCCCCATTCATGGCCTCCGCATTTGTTACTCCCTCAACGCTTGCGCTGCCCCCACTGTATACTGTAATAGAGTTTAGAGTACTGATATTAGATTCACTTCCCCCGCCAGTTGCGTAAGACACGCCAACTTCTGCATTAGGAAGAATCGCACCATACACCCCATTCCCAAAAAGCAGGTATCCTGTACCGTCTGTTCGATTGAGAAACTTATATATTTTATCTGTTCCAGTATAATCAAGAAAACTATCAACCCTGGTCCACACTTCTCCGCTTATAGTAACAATTATAGTATCATAAAGAATTGAAGAATGCCGAAGGTCTACCTCCACCCACTCTTCAATCCCATTTCCCTCATACGCAACATACTGGTCTACAGTTTCCTGTTGATAGACTGCTTTTGTGAAGCTATATTTCTCTATCGTATGAGAACCAGACCCCGTTGAAGTTATGTCCACTACAACGCCGTTAAAGGCGTCCGACACACTTTCCGCAAGCTTTATTGTGCTACTGGTAACCTGGGCTGCATAATATGAAGTGTTGGCGGACAATCCCCCGGGAAGCGTCCCGCTGCTGATTACCCTCACCTTTTGACCTGTTACATAGTCTCCGGAGATTGTAAGTTCATCTGTACTCGCATTTACTGTGAATGTCTCGCTCAATAAACTTACACTTTCCCCGGATCGCGCTTCAAAACTCTTTGCTGAAACGGCAACATTGCCTCCAGTAGAACCTACAAGCTCGTCTCTCGCAAAAGAGATAGGAAAGCTAACCGTATCCTCAAGATTAAAAACCAATTCCCCGCTCGCAGCCATTACCGGCGTTAAAGTATAATCAATCATCTCCACCAATTTTCTTACAGCATCTCTGGTAAAAGCTGTTTCAAGAAATTGGTTGTTACCTTGCGCGTTCAGCCACATAGAAATGGTATCGCCCATACCTGCTACAGCGCGTTTCCACCATGAAGGCTTGTCCGCCAATATAGGATCTTTGTTTATATCTGCTAATATTGAAGTGTAATCTCTGCTGGTATATTTAATCGGATTCGTCGCCATTAGATTCCCCCTATTATAGTAGCTCTTTGCGGATTCTCATAATCTTCAAGAGATACATAAAGAACCTCAATATTTATCTCCCCTTGCCTTCCTTTGGTAGCCTCAATGGTGTTTTGACTTACAGCAACTTGGTGATTCCTTGTACGATTACTTCCATCCGAAACCCTCCCGTTCCTTCGTGCTATGAAATCTATAATGTCAAACTGCATCCCTATCTCTTGTGCTGCTGTCCGTGGTTCATTTTCGTATGCGGTGATTCCTGCCCCATAGCTTCTAAAATAGAACATTGATCGCCTCTCCTGGAGCAAACCAACCTTCAGATCATGTTGTATCTCTTTATGCAATTCAAGTTTTCCGTAATAAAAGAAGTTATCTATCGAACTATCATTGTCCATTTTATTCTCCCTTTATCTTTGATGATAACACGGTTCCTATCGTTGGTGAAGGTGAAGGTGTTCCGGAGGTTCCACCTCCTGTGGTAACCCCTACATGCACATGAGTATCTATATAGCCTTTTAAATTGTCAAGGTACGTCTTCAGGCTGTCACCAAGCACATACGATTCAGACCCCCCTCCTATGGTGACTTCCGAATAATCCCGAACCTCTATATTGTCGACCCCCTCCACAAGTAAAGTTCCAGACTCTGAGATTTTAACTTCCCCAGCACCTTGTATAAGAAGCTGGTCCGCTTCCTGGTCATATACAATTTTAACTGTTCCATCAGGATGTACCCACAATACGGCCGTCTTTTCACTTGAATATCCAGACAGCTTCATATCCTTAAACTCCGCTGCCACCCCTATATAAACCGGTCTGTCTACATCAGCATTCATAAAATATATCTCCACCCATGAATCTATAGCCGGGGCTGTAAATCCCGCTCGGTACCTTGGAGAACACCAGAAACCTTCCCGGTCGTCATTCCTTCCAAGTTCCGGTACAATAACCTTAACCTTACCTTTGTTCTTAGGATCCTTATTGTCCACAACTTTCCCCCAATAGTGTCTGAGGTATCGTGTCTCCTGGACCACCAGGCTCCTAATCATTTCTGTTAAATCCCTATGCAATAGACTCAATATAACTCTCCTGTAGGCGATATAGCGTACTGGTCTACTATCTCAATATCATTCGTGTACCCTTCACGCCCAAGCTTATGAACTACCCTGTCTACATAAAATAGTATGTCTTTGGTTCCTTTTGATCGACCTATAAAATCTGGAAACCCAATACCGAATTGCGCAAGGTTCCCGACTGTTACTAAAGGATTCCCAATAGACTTGAGACTTACAGTGTACCCGAATCCTTGTGGGGCAGTCTCATTTTCCACTGGATCGAAAAACTTCTTAAAAGCTTCCCAATCGTTTTCCTTTAAGTATTCCTGAACCAGCTGCACGGCATCGGTCGTTCCACCCTCCGCCTCGGCAGTCTCCAGGACCGCCTTTATTTTTTCTGGATCCAATCTCCATGTCTTAACCTTCTCCTCCTCAACTACATATCTTTGGATCCGTATTTGTCCATTCACCATTGTAAGGTTTGCTCCGGCTCCTACACCAGATTCCCCTTGTCGGTTCTTCCACTCATAGGAAATTACATTCCCTAAAGTTGTCCGGTAATCGAAGTAGTTACTAAGCCCGGCTCCTCCGGTGACATCGTTCTTAAACCTTGTCAAAGTGGCCTTCTCCGGGTTTGTGAATAGGCCCACAAGCTCCCCATCCTGCGTCCACCCTACTTTGAAAGAACACCTCCAATCCCTGGCTTTCATAGTGAGAAACTGGAAAGGAGACTCCTTTGGTATAATTGGCGTCTCCGCTGTGGCCTTGTCATTACCCCTCTCAAAGTCTATATACTTTTTCGTAATTCCAATCTTGTCCATCACCTGGGAAATGATCTCTTTGTAGGATCCGCTCTCGAACGGCTCTTTAAACGCTTCTCCCCGCTGCTCCATAGATATAAAATTACAATTAAAAAATACATTCCCGTTCTCGTCTGCAGATCCTGAAGGGGATTGTATATAAGCCTTCACTCCACGCCTTACCAATGGCCCGGTAATTTCGGTTGCATTCCATAACCTATCGATACCCTGAATCTCGGCCACTGCCTCGCGAAGATATCCCCATGAAATAAATATCCTTGCCCCTACTCTAAGGATCCGACTATATATGTGTTCAGGATCCCGTATACTCAAAGATCCAGTATCCAGCTTTCCCATCTCTTCGTTGAATGTGAACGATATTACATCCGCTTCCAATACTCTTTCACTAAGCTGTACGTCCGGAGAAGATAGTTTTATAAACGACTGGTCATGTTCAAAAATGCCTGTTGCGCTACTCATTCAGGGACCTCTAATTTATCTATTAAATCAAGGCTGAATCTTTGCTCTACTATCTTTACAGCATTTTTATCAAATAGTTTATATGCCTCATACTCACCGTTTTTCCCATACACCTCTGGCCTGACGGCCACTTCATCCAACGTTACCTCAGTTCTGGTAGTAACACTGAAACGAAAAGGACCGTCATACAACGGCCTCAAATCTTTCACTGATATCTTCCCTCCATCTACTGTGGTAAAAGTAACTGTATCTACATCGAAATATCTCATTAGTACGCTGGCCCTCCACCAATACTGATAGGTAAATCGAAGTTACCAAGAAAACTCGCTATCGCTCTGAACTGTTCTTCCATCTTGTACACCGGGTGAGTTTCATCCAGTATCAGCTCAAACTGTATCTCGCTGTACTGGGGCATTCCCTTCTGGTTTACCCATCTTTGTTTGTGAGTAGCGTCCGCCTTTGCTACCCAGTATACAAGCGGAACAGATCCGGTCCCCCAATAATACAGTACTTGAGGGTTCCTGAAACGCTCTCGACTTTTCCCGAATAGACCGGCCTTACTATGTCTTAACATATCCACCTGTTTCAGCATAGCAAGATTCCCTACCGTATCACCTCTTTTTATCAACTGGAGTGTGAATGATATCTTCCTATTCCCTGCTCCGGAAGGGGATGTTGGCGCGTATCCCTTCCCTGGAACTGGCTGCTCAGCAAACAATATTTCCTTTGTATCTTTAATATCTCCAGGTATGATAGCTGAAGTAATAACTTGACGGTTGTCTATATCGTACATAAACCAGGGGATTCTCCCCTGGACCTGTCCTACACCAAACACTGCCATTACCCTCTCCTCTCAGCTTCTGCTAATAACTCGTCTCGGATTCTACTTCCAAGTCCCTCACCAAGGCTATATCCTACGCGCTCCGCACTGCCTTCATTTACATTTATGTTTGCACCGTCCAGGCTTACTGTCATGGACACATCATACTGACTTTGACCGTTTCCCCCTCTACTGGCCCCAGGGCTTGCCATAGCCCCTCTAAGAAGCTCTGAGACGCTGTTCTGAAAACTCCCTTGTGGATCCTGCTGTGCAGTGATCGTATCGTTAGGATCCGTTTTAATGACCCTACCATTCGGCTGTATAATTGCGTCTTTTACAGACATAGGATTTGCTGAAGTTTGTGTTTTCCCGCTGGGAGTTCCGAGTCCACCTGAAAACATTCTGCTCAATGATTGTCCAAAAGTCATAGCTTCCCCGGACCGGTCGACCCCCAGGAAAGCTCCGGCCCCGGACCCGGTTCCGATTCTTGACTCAGCCCCGCCGAATACCTCTTCCCATTTCTCTGCGAATTTTGGGATATTTTCAATCAGCCATTCTATGGATGCTTTTATCGTCTTAAGTGTTACTTCTATAAGAGCGAGACCACCAACTGTTAACTGAGAAAGCACTTCTCCTAAACCACTGAAAGTACTCTCCAACCAACTCACATCGCCACCTTTTGGAAACAATACCTCAAAGATTCCCGAAATCGCGTCAAACACTCCGTCGAGACCTGCTCCCACTGCCTTAAAATCAAACCCCTCTCTGAAGGCTGCTGATAATGACTGACTGTACTCGAACATCTTCACGAAGGCGTTTACCAATGAATTAACCAGGCTCTCAAGACCGGACCCCCTGTAGGCTTCCGCTGCCCTCTCGAACACCATTGCTACACCCTGCCCGATAAACACAAGCTTGGCTTGCATCATATTCATGGTCTGCTGAAAGTCCCTGTTCATGAACCCTAAAAACCGCCCAAGTATATCTCGAACGGCTCCGCCTACTTCTTTCAGGATATTCCAGAACACCTTCGCAACAGAGACCACCGCCCTAAATGCATTCGCGATAGTCTCCCCCCACTTTACGAAGGTTCCCCGGTTCTCCCTGGTCCAATCAAGGATCCCTTGCAGGATAGGCATGAGTGCTTTTCTCAACGGCCATAATAGATTTTTACTTAATATGTCACCAGCTGTCCCGAAGACTTTTCCAATCTCGGGCATCCGTCTCATTACTCCCCGGACCGCAAAAAATCCGGCTGCTAATCCGGCTAATTTTCTGGTAATACTTCCAAAGGCTTTGGTAATGCCTCCCGAAACGCTAGACCCTGTTTTCTTAAGGTTATCCATTGCACCTTGCGCTCTGGCTGCACCTTGCTCGAATCCAGAAGTATCAAATGTTAAGGCAACATCACTAGTGGGCATTCCCGTTCTCCTTTGCAAATCTCTTTGCGTAATCCAACACCTTGTTATACACACTAAAAGGCTGCTCTGTAAGCCAGCCTATAGTGTAGACCTGTGATATACTGCCTATTAAAAATGCCTCCTGGACCAGATCATCCCACGAAAAATCTAACAGTCTCACAGATCCAAATAACCAATCGACTCCCTCCAGCGCCCCAGCTCTTACTATTCTGACTGGAGCGCGGACTCGAAAAAATTAGCGGTATTAACTCTCGCTTTCCACTCCTTTCCGCAGTTTTTGCAGGTTAACGGTACCGCCTGTTCTAATCCATACCGGTTCACTTCCGCGAATACTTTTTTCCGGTCCTTGCTACTCATATTCTCAAAGAGGAACATCCCCCACTCGCTTTTCCATTTCTGCGATACCTCTTCCCCATTCACCATCTTCAGCGAATCTATATACATAGCGTACTGTTGACGTTCCGAGTCGTTTGCCCCATACCGATTCCGGCTCTTCTCTGCCGTCCCGATTGTAGGGGCTTCCATCGTGAAAGAATCTATCGTGAGTATATGGGCTCCGCTCGTCTTATCCACAACTTCAACCGGCCTTTCCAGATCCACTTCATGCACCAAAGGTTCGTCGCTTGGTGCGTAGGTGACCCCAAGATCCCCCACATAATCCCTTGAATCGTCGTCTTCTGTAACGTACTCATGGATTACCTTTTCCCCGCACCTTGGACACACGTAATATCCTTCAAAACCATCATCTCCGTCTATCTCGACCGCTGCCATAATGGATACCATCTCAGCCGTCTTGAACGGCATCTTATTTACTATCTGCTGAATCTTGACTTGATCCGTTTCACTCCCGCCATTCTGATCCTGCAAACTCTGTACTCCGCCGGACACAAATACTTTGATCGCTCCGTAGATATTTCCCTTGTCCACTGCCTTGCGAGTATCCGCTATCACAGCCGCCTTCGGGGCATCAATCTCTGCATCCGTATAAAGTGCTTTATCAGTAGCAATAGGTATCGGTAATTTCATCTAAGCCTCCGGGTGAATTATATCCCATGGAATTAGAGTTACCTGCAACTGTGCGTACTCCGGGGTTGCAGCATCATACGCAGGGGTGTAATACCTGCTCAATTCACAACCAGGCCACAACTCCCTATCAAACTCCGCTCCATGTGCGTCCGCTCTGATCCTAACTACATCGTGGGCTTCTTTGTTGAAGTACCAACTCTTCAGGAAAGGTTGGGTTTCAGTATCCCGTGCAGTCTTATAGGTTGCCTGGATAGCTGGTATCGTGGTTACTCCGTCTGATATTCGCCGGACCTTCTGTTGTTCAGGTACCTCAAGTTCCCCCGTGGAAAGCTCGACCTCCTGCAATGCTGTAAGACCTGGCAGTTCTTGTCCGTCTATAATCAAACGGCTCACCTCGGCCATATCATTCCTTTGCATATACTACCTCCTTAGTTCCGCAATAGAATACCGACGCCAATCTTAATAGATCCTGCCGGAGCTGGAAACGTGAACCACACATCTATATTCCGCTCTCCAGCATTTATGCTGCTTTGCGGATTATTAGCTGGCCCTGCTACTACTTCAAAATGGTCTTCAGCTGATGACAGATTCCCTTCTTCGTCCTCACTCTGTCCGAAGGTCTCTCCGGTGGGTACGCTTCCATTAGAACCACGCTCCCACAACCTAAACAGAAACTGCAGAACGGAAGTTTGGTTCTCTCTTATAGCTGCAAGACTGTTCGGAGTATTCTCTGCAACCTGAAGCGCAGATATTACCGACGCTTTGATAAACTCCTTCATGATAGACCCATTTCCAAACTGGTATTCGGTATCAATCGATGGAGTGAAGAAGTTCCTTATGAGGATCCCGTACCCGGGAACCTGTTGGATAACATTGATTCCCGCCTCTGCAAGATCCGTTCTATCATCATCATCCGGGAAAGTCTCCCCGACTATACCATTACACCCCCGAAGGGCATTTGTCTTTACTGCCGGTACGTAGTGAATTCCCCTGGTTCCGATTATCTGTACCCAGGATCCCATCACATGACCAACGTTCGGAATTGTCCTTGCTGGTGCAATCGGACTCACTGCAAAAGGATCGCTTATCTTCAGCCAGTTTGCAACTATAACTCCGTGGACCTCGTCACTCCGCTGGTAATCCTGCCCTATAGTTATAAGCTGCGCTTTTGTCTGGTTCTCCGTAATGTTGTAGATCCATTTTGGGTGAATGTCCCGACCTGCACAATAATTCTCACCGGCCTTGTTCAGGTCTGTTACTGTACTCTCTGGACAGGTTAGCATCCGAATAGGATCGTTGTCGAAATTAGGAAGTAGAAACTCCCATCCTGCTGTGCTTGCTGAAGTACCGTCCGCCCCACTAGTGAGGAAGGTGGTTGTAGTTATGTCCGAAGGCCTGGTCTGTCCAACTGCGCTTGCACTTGACTGATCAATGGCCCTCATGTAGTTATTCTGCGCCATTACATTCTCAACGTAGTAATCAACCACCTCTGGTTCCATCGTACACCAGATTTTCCCGAGCTCTTTTTCGACCTCTTGAATTGTACCGTTGATAGACTTTCTGTAGGTCCTCAGTCTAAACCCAAGCACGTCGACCGAATCTCCGATACCTCCGCCAGTGAGTCCCCATCCAGCATCGGTCCAGCTTACCGTCCGAGTACTCTGGTCGATAGCGGTTATTTTGTGATATTCGTCGTAGGTGGATCCTTCGTAGAAATGAACCACGTCCCCGACCTTGATACCAATAACACTGTCCAGCTGCGCTTCTGTATCGGTTTCAATCGTGGCCGCTGCAAGCTTAGTGCTAAACCTGGCCCCCTGTTCCGCCTGGTACCCGGTCCGGTTTCCGGAAACTCCGTACTCACCTTCATTCTGGTAAGCTGCCTCCAGCTTCAGTGTCGGGTTTGATTCATCACTCAGCGTTGCATTGGCTATGACAGCATCAATCGCGCTGTTGGTGTTACCAACATAACTCTGGATATACAGCGTTGCGTCGACTCCCCGGGCATTCGCGAAAAATCCGCTTACAGCGTCCCAGCCATAATAAGCGGGAATTACGTGTTCGCCAAAGATCGCTTGGACCTCTGAGGGATCAGATACCTTAAAAGTCCTGTTAAACTTCCTTTCAAATTGTGCGATGATACCGCCTATTCGGAAGTCGGAAGGATAAATAGCTCGGTTCCTCTTTACCGGCAGATCAGATCCGTATACGCCCAATCGTCTTAGATTTGTAGCCATGATCTACTCCTTTACCAGCAGCTTATCGCTCTGCTGTTTAAAATCTACTGTATCTATGTCCTTCTCCAATACTTGGCTCTGCCCATAAGGACCGAAGACATAGACTCTGTTACTCACATGAAGCTCCAAGGTTCGGTTAACCCGACTAATAACGGTCTTAGTACGTTTTTTAGGTTTCGTTGTACCACTGTATTTATTACCCTTTAGCTCTCCGCTATACTTTAGCTCTCCGCTGTCTTTCAGCTCTCCGCTGTATTTTTCTTTTTTCTCTGCCATGCTGCCTCCCTTTACATTATAGCATTACTAAGCCGGGTTTTCTACAGCACTTTTACATCCAAAGTTGCTGCTCCAGACACCGGCAATTTCACAACACCAGATTCCTTAACTTCGATAGTCACCGTGTAGGTAATACTGTATAACTGGACCGTTGGATCGTCAGGAAAGGTAGACTCTGCGTTTCCGGTCCAGATAAAGTCATGTTTCCGCCCGTTGATCCAAACATGCCGTTCTCGCAAGAACCGTCTTACAATATCCCCCATCTGTTCTATCAATTCCCACTGCCTTGCCATTAGATCAATCTGCATAGGGAACTCAAGTCTCATTCCCGACTCAAGCTCCATGAATGACCCTCCGCCATATTCCCTTACCATCCGGCTGCTCGGCAGCACTGTTACACTACTCGCAGGGGCGAAGCCCCATATAGTCATACTCGGAACAACGACTTCCTCTTCAAACTTGCCGAAGATAGGTTCGTATGATACATACACATCAGCGTTGGTATAACTATTGAGAAGCACCGGACCATCATACAGTTGCCCCAGGTTAAAATCAGTTTCATTATTATTCTGCAAGAGATGCTTTTCACTGTTTACCCCATCATCGATAGTTACAACGCTGTACCTCTCCACGTAAAGAATCAATCCTTCTATTTTTATCTTATCATCTCCAGCTGCTCCAGATACTGTTCCGGCCTTGAACCCTCCGTTGGAATTGACCTGGTCCCGAATTGCTGTGAGATGATCCTTGACCCCTTCCATTATATCGTAAGGATAATCCACTTTGCAGGTTACGAAATAACTCACAATCAGATTGTCCTCGTTGGTAAAGTCTTTGACCGGCTCGATTCTAATATGGTCAATCTGGTTTATATCACTGATATCAATTACCACCTCTGTAAAGGTGTCCCAAGTTGGAAACCTAAACCAAGTTCCACCTGTCTGCAGCTGCACTGCATAATTGAAATCATCGCTGTGTGAATACCTTTTGCCCTTAAATCTCTGGCTCCATACAGAAAATACCAGATAATCCTTGTTCAATACGTCGACCGGCGTCCCGAATGTCCTCTCAGCGAAGTCTGAGGGCCCCTTAAACGAGACTATAAGGCTTTTGCTGGTTGTTACCCCTGCCACGTACTCAGGAGTCTCCACATCGCTTTTAGACTGGGTACCACTCACTGTCCAATTCGCTATTACCGGTTCAGCATCTATTATCTGTTTCATCCTTCATCCCATTGCCTCTGCCTTTCCATTTCTGTTTCCACCTGTCGCATCCTGGTCAGGCTCCCATGATTGATATACTGCTGTATAGCAGCACTGACTTGCTCAGTAGGTTCGGTTCGCTTCTTTCTCCGGAGCATTCTCTCGTAAGCTTTCCTAAACGCTGGTCTCGGAGGTATGCGAATTACCCGCTTCCCTATACGTATTATGGTACCATATTCATGTACATTGAAAAGGGTCTTCAACGATACCGTCCCGGAATGGTGCATCCCCCTGCTTACCTGGACCCTCCATCCATTTCTTTGCCGGTTCACCCGCATCATGTTCATGTAGCTTTTATTACTGCCTTCTCCTACACCATATAAAGGGGTAGCCGGTTTTCGGTACCCCTTTCGCCTCTTCTGCGCAATGGTGCTACTCTTCAGTTTCTGCAGCCTAAATGAATTGTGTGCAATCCCCGTCCGGAACTCGTTTATCAGCGCGTAGGCATCTTTCTTCGCTGCTGCAAACATGGATTTCTTCGCTATTCGCGGTATACGCTTAATACGCTTCCGCTTCGCATCGTAGCTTTTTGAATAGGTTATTTTTGGCTTCATTACCTTCTCCGGAGGCCAAACGTCCAGTACAGATACACTCCTAAAAACTGACTACTCCTTCCTTTCTCCGCAACCTCGTATGTTACCCCATCGATTACTACCGTCATTCTAGTAATATCGATGCTCTCGAAGTCAAAGTCCCGGTCCTGCCAAGACCTTGCCGGCGTCCAGGCTACTGCCTCATGCTGCTCGAAAATCCCCGCCCTCTCCAGCTGCTTAGTGTTTGGCTGCATCTCGAAAGGGAAGGTATATATCGGAATAGCGGTTTCCCCTACCGACCGATTGATAGAGTTGTACTTGTCCCGGCCGACCTCCGTCTCCACCCGCAGCTTAAAGGTGACTCGCATACCATATTCCCTGCAGTGCTGCTGAGTGTCCCGTAGTGCGTTTAATTGCTCTAACTTCGGACCTCTACTACCGTACATTCTTAGTTACCCCGTCATTAGCCCAAAATCTCGCCTCTTCCAGCTTTGTCAACATGATAGATTGCTGTTTTCCCTCTGGCACGAGATCCACTATTTTGGCAACAAAATCCTGGAAGTCCTCGTCCACTTTTCTATGGCCCCAGCCTTCCTCAATTGTCGTTTCAATACGACTATCAAACCTCTCTTTAAGAACCCGCTTATTCAACCGCCTACACTCCCTGTGAAATACTTATTTAATATTCCAAGGGCTTGCCTTGCAAGGTCGTCTCTCTGGTGAGTGTATTTACCCCTGGCTCCATAATCTCTCCCGAACGCCTGTACAGTCAAACCCCCTCCGCCGGTACGGTTTGCTATCTGTCCCAGGGCAACTTCTGCCATAAGATAAAGCAACGCTTCGCTTATATCATTGGGCATCACATCCCAGCCGGCGGTAAAAGTTACTTTGATATTCTTAGTCCCTTTTGGGAAAAGTGGAATTGCATAGGCACTTATATCCCAGTTCCGTCGCGCTTTTAGGATCCCTTCTGAGGATATAACCTCAACACTCCCTGGACCTATAAGATATTCGCTATTCACTCCACCCGATACAATTTCTATCTCGTCTACTGAAACAATTGGCTTCGTATCGAGATGGAGTACTGTGGATCCTGAACCACTGTGGTACTCAATGACTGTTTTTTGTCCGGTGAAACTCTGTCTGCATTTATTCTCCACCCATGGAACAACAAAACGGTCCCGCCTTTTTTCTATCCAGTCATTAGTCATATACAGAAAGTAGGTGAAGGTGAGACTCTCTCCCACGGTTGTAGCTGTCGCATTTACATCCAATGTAACCTGGCTGGCCTTGTGGTCCACACTCTCCACTAATGCACCGTCTGGGATTCCAGATCCACTTACCCGCATCCCGGTCAACAATTCCTCAGTGTCGATGTTGTCCACCGTAGGGCTACCGCTGGTAATATCTCCGGTCCTTACCTCTGTAGCAACACTGTCCAGGCCATACCCTTGTAAAAGCTCTCTTAACTCTGTTGCTGTTGGTAAAGACACTTCACACCCCCGCAGCTCGCCCAAGTTGGACAGCTGCCATAAGATCACAAATCGTGGTCATTTTATCATGCTCGCCTTTTGCCACGTAGCTACCTCACTATTTTTTCTTACCAGTGCCTTTTTTCTCAGTTATGCTCTGGATTATAAAGCCCCGCTTCTCAAGCTCTTTAGCTACATCATAATCTTTGGTTTTGATCCGGCCCTTCTTCACCTCAAGTTGCAAAGGATCTCCATTCACTGAAAAACCAATCTTACCCTCTATCGGATGCTGCTTTGTGCTGTCTGGATGGCTAAACTCGAAGTCTCGCGGTACCCCACGTTCCAATTCTTTCTTTTGCCTTCCATTTGTGGGATTCCCATCCCAGCCGGACTCGTCGGTAAATCCTTGCCGTTTCAGCTGTTCAAATACCTGAAGCTTTGTTGCCCCGTTCATCTTCTTTGTTATTTCAAAATATCCGTCAGTAAGCTGCACCTGTATCGGCTTCCCGTTGATGCGCACTACTGTATTAGCTTTTCCTTTTGGAGCATGAGCCAAATGTACACTGAACTTCCTGATGCCCTGTTCCTTCCCCTTCTCAGGATTCGGAGTTTCCTGTTTAGAAGCAGAAGTGGAAGCAGCATCTTTTGAATGCTGCTCCCAATCTCTACTTGTATGGACTGCCATACTAAGCTGTTCTTAATCCGCGATGAATTACGGTAGTCTCTTCAAACGAAGGACACAACGAACCGTATGTTTTGATCAGGAACGGAAGGAAGTCGTCGGTCCGCGCCAAATCTTCGATTGTTACAAGGCCCCCAAACCGCGCTCCGCCACGGTTAGTATAGGGGAACTTACCCATGCCCTGGTACTTGTCCAGGTCCCAAAGTGCCATGTACTCAGGAGTGACACCACCGGTCGCAACCAGGGGAGAATCACTCTGAAGCTCGGTCGGCACCGAATCGTCTGCAGCGGGATCCGCTGTAAAAGCAATGCTGGTGTTGTCACCGGTTACAGTACCACTACCATCATAGGTAAAAGCACTGATAACCCGGATCAGCTTGGTAGATCCACTGGAAAGACCTTCGTACACCTTGTAGTACAGAGCGTTAGCGACCGCTGCCCAAGATGCGGTAATGGTGTCTGCACTGGTGGTTGAGATGCTCACTTCATCGCTGGCTTCCTGCTCACCGTCCCAGGTTACTGCTGCAACACGGAAAAAGTATTCATCATCCGCGATAGCTGCACCGGACCCTGAAGAAGCAAGGGTAACGGTTCCCAGTTTAGTCTTAGGCTTGGTAGCCCCGGACTCTATAATGGGAATGTCCCGGTACGCATTCAATCTCCAGCCACCACCAACATCGACCTGAGTAAGACCGCTGCCAAGGAGACCCTGGTTCAGTCGAACGTTAGTCAACATAGAAGAGACCTTGGAAAGCATTCGAGGACTCATAACGAACACCTTATTATGTCCCTGGCCCTGAAGCTCATGGTTCCGGTCGATCATCTCGTCAAGAGTGGTCAGATCCGCAATTACGGTTCCGCCCTCACTCTCATTAATCCGGTTTGTTCGTGCATAAAAATCAATACCACTGTAAGTATACTCGTCTGCCTCGGCATTGCCGTACATAATGTAAACGATATTATCGTATACATGGGCAAGTAAGTGGTTCTCCATTTCGGCTGCTGCCGAATCGATATACCGCTCGGAACTGTCCTGCAGAAAGTTGGTTACAGAACCCTTTCTCCGAATAACCTTCATCTCCACGCTCTTTCGAGCATAGTTACTATTTCGGGTAGGTGTAGTAGCTGCCTCACCCATAGCACCACCGGCACCAGGGAGATTAGTCAGCTGGTTGTATTCATGAAACTTCTGCGAATCGTACTCCGGCTGTATCAATGCCATTTCCGGCGCAAGCCGTACTACTGCATTGGTGATAACCTGTTCGAGTTTTTCTGGAATTAACGCTTCACCGGTTCCGACACTGGAATCCAATGCCTTCCGAATCAGGCTTTTCCGTACATCCCCGAGCTGGTTAAACTGCTCAAGTCTTGTTAGATTTCCCATTCCTCAATTCTCCTTCTTATTTGGATTGTCCACCGGCGAAAATACCGTTGAGTGCAGTCCCCAAGTCCTTCCGAACATCTTCATGAGATTTCGTATCTTCAACCTGCTCAGACTTGTTCGTGCCACTCACATCAATTCCCGCTTGCTCGAAGATAGACTTCAGCACCTTAGCGGTTTCGTTTTCGCCTCCAGCTGCGGGAGTGCTTTTGTTAGCATTCGCAATCTGGTTACCCTGGTTTGATCCAAGGCTGTTTTTAATTACATCGTCGCTGATTTCCAGCGCGTCGAAGATCCCCTCTACAGATTTCCCAACGGTTTCTATCTTACTGTTGATAGCCTGGACAGATTTAGCAACTGTAGCAAGTGCCTGTGCCACCTGCGCTTCATTGCCTGTGTTTGCACCGTTAGGCTTCGCCTGAGCGCTCTTTTGTGCCTTCTTGGTACTTCGACCCCCGGTTCCTTTCAGAATGGTCATGAGGGCCTTCACAGCGTTCTGAGTATCCTCAGAGATTTGGGTCACATCATCCACCCGCTCTTCAGCTGAATCGCTGGCGGTTGCCTTGTCAACCTCTTCATCCTCAGAGTCATCGCTGTCATCTGCTTTTGAAGCATTGATTGCGGCTGCAAGCGTTTTCTGCTCTTCGTCGCTCAATGCCTCTCCAGTCGATACCTTCTCCATAATCGCATCCAGGCCACTTTCGCCTTCCTGCTTGGAGGTCGCTTCCTCTTCAGTAGCTCCGTCGCCACTGATCATGCTGGCCTCTTCCAGTAGGCTCTGCATTTGCTCAATGATTTGTTTAAGTTCAGGATCCATTTTTTCCCCTCTTAAAATAGGTTTCTAATGACGCCAACGTATCATAGTATCCCTTAAGCAGCTTGTACTTCTGGCCTATCGATACTTTACCGGCATCTTTTACAGCAACGCTATCAACGCCCTGTTCCTCTGCCTCCTCTCTGAATAGAGAGTCAGACTGCATAAGAAGGTCAATCATGATTGCCTTGTACTCGTCAAATATCCCATTGAGACTTTCCCGCTGATCTTCTGGTGAAGAATCGGAAATCATACATTCTCTAACAAGATCGTTCAGAGCATCATCAACCTGATACCTCTTACGGAAATACGAATCCCGCAACTCTTCTGTTGCGAGTTGATTTCTAAGTCGGCCCTGTATTGTTCCACGGTCCTCCCATGGTGGCTTCTCCCCAAGTGCCTTGTATATCGCGGAAGCAATGCTATCCTGATACGCTGGCCTGGGAACGACAACCACGCCGTCCAGATGAACCTTGTCAATTACTCGACCGCCCTCTTTAGTGACCTCTACTATTCCATCGTCTGGAATGTAGCCTTCAATCGAAAATCCTTTTTCCCGCGCATAACTGTACGGAGTAAGGCCATTCACCTGTCTCCATAACTTATTCGCGGTTTCCTTACTGGCTGTATCCACTTCATCCGTTTCATCATAAAGACGAAACTCAGTGTACCAGTTACCGTCCGGCAACACCTTGAATCCTTTTAGGATACCAATGTCTTTCGTTGCCGATACTCCATGTACATCCGGGTAAAGAAGTATATCTCCTGAATCTGCTTGTGCAGCAAAATCCTTGATACACTCTTCTGTCATACGTTCTCCATGGGCGTCCCATTTTGATCCGCTAGCAATACCCTTCAGATACCTTCTCTTAGATCCGTTCACATCCGCTTTCTCTACTGCATGATTAGCTTCATCAAATTGGAAAGGATGGAAGTGGAACGATATTTTTCTATTCGTCGCCTCTTTGGACTCCATATTCATTACAATAACCCCATTATTTTGTACTGTCAACGCTACTTTGGCACAACCAAATATACCTCAAAATCGCAGTGACATGATATCACCTCTGAAGCCGGTGCATCTGGATCATGCGGGTGAACCATACTTACACCATTGGACAACACAAACCTTTTACTCCACTTCACTGTTACCCCGTCCATCTCAAGATGGTGAGGCCTTGGCTTCTTGCTCAAACTTGTGTTATGTATCCACCGCTTCTCAGCTTTTATCCCTGGATTCTTCTTTAGTAGTCGGTCAACATATGCCCTCTTTATCTGGTCCGCTGCGCTCCGTACTTCTGTTACAGCTATCTCATGCACGTTCGGAGGCACCCCATAGGAAGGATCCTTTTTTGTATATCTTTGGAACGTTCCCTGGATCCGCTTCTCGAAGTCTGCCACCAATTTCGAGTTGACCTGCCCGGCCTTTGTACCTCTCCGCTTAAGGAAGGCTGGCTCACCGGTCTTAGTGGTAAACTCCGTAAATGACTGGCGAAGATCCTTTGTTAACCGGTCCCGAAGACCGTCGGTAAGTAGCTTCCCTTCATCAGCTGCCTTACGCACAAAAAGACTCCGTTTTGGGAGCACTTCACTGACATCCGGAATAATAAACCTTTTCCGCCGGTCCTTTGGTAATTTCTGAACGGCTTTCCGATAATCATCAGAATTGATTCTCGCAACAGCCCTGGATATATTCCCGGTCTCCGTTGCGATTATATCAGTCATGAGCTGCTGCAGGTTACCACCGCTCCAGCCATACTTTTTCTTCAGCCGGCCTAAATGATACTTCGCCATTTGTTATTCCTTTGATAGCTCTTCTTTCTCAGGTGCCTTCTCAGGATCCCCTTCCCTCCATTGCCCGATTGAATAGATTATATCATCAAGCTCTTTGAAGTTAATGCCAACTTCCTCAGCCCATTCCTTCTTCAGCTCGAAGGTTGGTTTTGGATTCTCCTTGAGACCCGCCTGAACATAGAGCTCTGCGTCCCCTCGACGTTCTTTCTCAATAGCCCTTCGTACTGTCTTTACAAACCGTATGAGATCATTTTTCTCCATCCCCAGATTCTTAGACACTTTGTTCAATTGGGATCCACTCAAAAAGGTTTTCCCGGACTCTTCCATTTCTTTTCGAATCTCGTCTTTTATCTGGTCCCTGGTCCGCTGCAGCATCGGCAATAAGCTCTTCTTGATCTTCTTTACCTTCGCGAGCATCTGGCTCTTTTTGGCCGCTCTCCACTTCTCATAACAGATAGCTGAAGCCTGGTCCTGCTCATACCCCTGCTTCACTTCATGCGCGATACAGCGGCTTACAAAATCATCTTGTGATTCATTTCCCTTAGGACTTATTGGCATTTTCTTCCCCCTCTAAAATTGTCTTGAGTTCGACCATAGCTTTGTACCACGGTGTAACTAAACTCTGTGGGTTTCCTTTCTCAAACCGATACGCTCTATCATCTACATATACAATGGCCGGTAGCTTGCGATTTGTCACCCCGATTACTCCGGCCTTATTCCAAAACCTGGTCCGCTTAGGTATCACTTGCACCGGCATAAGCATCCTGGAAGGTCCTGTACTCCCACCTCTCTGAATATAAGTAACATATCCTTGCTGCTCAAGCATCCACCGTTTCACTTGCTTCGGCTTCCTGGTGGTATGGATAAACACAGCGTACCCTATATCCAGTAGTGTGCGGATATTCTGGAACGCTCCTGGAACCGGTACATCGTAAATGCTGCCGTCTTTCCACCCATCACTATACCGGTGAACGACTCCGTCAAAATCTATCGCAATTGCTTTCATGTTCCCTCCGCTATCTCAGCTCATCTTGGATATCACTAATCACCTGGTCCGGCGTCTTCCCCTCGGAAATACCTTCATCCAGCCGTTCCATTATAGTCTCCTGCATAACGTTGAAGAACGCAATCAGATCCAACTCGAAGCTGCTCTTCAGCTTGTCCACCTTCGCAATGGTAAGGTTGTCAGATCCGCTAATCCTCCTATCGCTTTTCGCCATATCGCTTCTCCCAACTGAACATCATTCGACCGGTTCCAAAAAGCTCCTTCAGTGTAAGCGCACCCAGCCTCCAAAATATATGCGAATGTCTTCTCCGCTCTTTCAGTATTACCATCATGATACCCCCTTTATGCTTGCCTTGTGAACAAAGGATCCTCCTCAGTCTGTCCCTGCTGCTGGTCCGCCGATTGTGGAGCCGGCGGGTTGTCGTATTCCTCTCCCTGCTTTGGATCAAGGCCACGTTCAGTACGCAGCTCATTAGTACTCCATAGCTTGGACTGTACTTTCTTGAGCAACATATTCAGATCCTGGTCCTCACTCATTCCGGAAGCAAACTCAAGCTCGTAACCGGACCCAAAACGAAACGGCAATACTTCCTGGTTCATCTTCTCCATGAATGTTTGGACCAATGGGAACAATCCGCGTTGCTGGTCTATCTCCATCTCACTGTCTGAGGTTGCCCTTCCCGAAGTGTCGCTGCTGCCCGTGAGGTTCACTTCCATGTTACTCATATTGAAGGCTAATGCAATGTCGCTTCGTATCTGCTCTTCGTGTCTCATATAATAATCAAAAGTGTCTTTCCTGGTGAGGTCCAACACAGTGGTATTACTTCCCATCCCGGACAGTACCCGGATAGCTCCCTCTCTGGCTTCATTCAATAGCTGTTCTGTTTTTTCCTGCTCGGCTTTATCCACCGGTACTTGCAGGTCTTTATCCATATCTCCGAATGGTGCTTGCTCATGCAACAGGACAAGCTGCTCGGGAGGTTTGGTCCCGTCCGCCTGTTGCGCACTCAGCTGCTCGAACAATAGAATCTCTGCAAGCTTGTTTACCAGCGCCTCCAGCGGTACCATCCCATGGCTCTGGAAACTGGTTGGTACGTATGTCGCATGGACAATTTCGTCGCCATAGTATATCTGCGGAAGGTACCCTTCAGTCACCTGGGTATACGCCTCAAGGGACTCAACGGTCACGCCCCGCAAAGGATACACTGTTCCCCCAGGAAGCATATACACAGACTGCAACCGTTCCCCATCATGCTTCTTGTACATATCGCTTCCACCGTGAACCAACATATCAAAAATCCACTTCTTCAGAAATTCAGTGAAGTTGTCTTTGGGATTCGGTCTCTCCAGCCACCCTTCAATCTCAGTACTTCTGTCCTCATACCCTTCTTTGATTCTCCGGCTCCACCGTAGTAATGCACCGTTGAAATTACTTAAATCTGGCTTCAGCTCTTTGAGGTATTGCTTGAGGACTCCGTAGATCCGTTGCCGTAAAACACCTGCCCCTAGACCCGGAACGTCTTCATACTCGGCTGATACGGCTTTGAGGGATTTCAGCTTTGTGGCTATCCGGTCTTCAACCTTTTTGTGAGCCACGACATTCCAATCGAGACCGGAGATTCTATGCATTCGACTAGTTACTAAACCAAAGATGGGAGAACTCCTTTTGAAAATCTCCACCCTTTCCCATACGCCAAGCTGGTATAGAGGGCGTTGATATTCTCCCCGAACCATAGCCCCGGACTTGGTTTGCCCGGTTACACCCACAAGATCCGATAAGCTATAGACGTTTATCCCGCGCTTGTTCTGTTTCCCGTACCCTTCACCATAAGCTCTATGCTGTTGCAGGTACTGAAATATTTCGTTCGTTGTCACGGCTGGATTCATTTCATCCTCCTATATTGATACCGCTGCTGCAACCTGTCGTGCAGTGACCATGAACGCTGCAGCATGCATATAGTGGTCTGCCTTGGATCCTTCGTTCCAGATATATTCATCCCGCTTTTCATCAAAAAACCTGGTTGCTGCCCCCATCTGATCGTAAAACTCTGGTACGCTGTCGATATTAGCTGGAAAAACAAGGTCCTTCATTACGACTTTTTCTTTCAAGGTGTCCAGCTGAGTAGTTCGGTCTACTGACACAATCTTCCTCTTCTGGTCAATCGAATCTCTCTTCGCATTCCCTTGGTAGCACATGAACATTCCTTTGAAACGTTTTACCAACCTCCGGCTCATTCTCGTCTCTGGTGCTGCATCAATCACACCAACCCTCACTCGGTATTCATTCCACAATTTTATCACATCTTCCTCTCCCTGCACAGTATCAGCATATTCAAGATACAACCGCCCGTCTTCCCCTAGTGCAGCGATAGTTACGTGAAGGACTTTTCCCACGTCAACTCCCATGATCCCCGGCCTATCGAACCGCTGGTAGACCATGTACTCACCCTTAGCGTCGTCGATAAGCCCCCTGGTTATACTGGACCCTGGCGCATTGTACGCGAGGCCTAGATCACCGTTATACACGCGCTGCATGGTTACATCATCGTACAGCCCCCTCTGGAAACGCTCGACTATATTTCGGATAGGCCACCGTGAAGAGAACAGCTTTGAAATATGGTACCCTCTATCCCTGCCATCTCCGGTGGGTACCCACTCACCAGATGAAAACCTGTTCACCGGCTTGTCACATTCTTCGCAGATCAGTTTAGCATCATCCGGCTTTTCCCAATCAAATGTCTCATCCCTCACCACGTAATCCATAGTGTCCACCTGGCGGACCACATTCCTAAAGAAGTCTGGTGTGAACCACTTACCACAATGCTCACACTGCAGGAACCATTCATTCTTGTCTGAATTGGCATAATGCAGATCAATTCCATAACCTTCTATCGTCGGATTTGCTACCCTTGTTATAGAAGGATCCTTGGCGTGTCCAAGGCGTTCTTCTCCCATCTCGATATTGTCTTGGACACATTCATCTAATTCGTCAATGATCAGGTCGTCTGCCGGGAACTCCGTAAATGCGCTACTAGACTGGCTACCTATCATCGCGATGGTTCCAGACCCGATATTCTTCAAACTCATAGACTCTGCAGCTCCCATATATCCGAATCCTGCTTTCCTCTTCTGCGCGTTCATTACAAGATCTTGGTAGTAGTCTGTTTTCAAAATCGACTTGTCATATCTGTTTTTTATGAACCGGCTAGACAGCCCCCAATTTGGAAACACGTAAAACACGTCCCGCCCATTCTTTGCCTTCGATATCGCAAGCTGCATAAGGTACTCAGATATACCGCATTGCGTGGATTTAATAATGGCCTTCACCGGATGAGGATCCATATAAATCTGCTTAAGGTATTTGTGATCATTGAAAGTTAACCGGTCCCCCTTGTGGGTCACATGATAGAACATCGCAAGATGCAGGACCGGAAACGTCTCTGCCATAAAAGCCTCATAATCTTCAAGAGTCTTCAGATTCGGACTCATTATCGTCCCCTCCAATCACTCTCTCGATACCTGGGATAAACTCTGACATCTGCTTCATTAGGTGTTCTTTGTCTTCCTTGCTGAACTTAACCTCATGCTCGACCCTCCCGCTGTGCGTCATCTCAAACCGGCCCTTCTGCCCCCACCGGTCCGGAAACTTTCTCTCCAGTCTCCATGCAGCGGCTGTCCAATTGGTTTGCGCTGCTTTAGCTATCAGTGATACATCTCGGATTTCCGCTTGAGCCAAGCCCTTTTTTACAGAGTCAGAGAAACGAATGTATCTATACCCGTCACCAATATCAACCCCTTTCGCTAACTCTTCTCTTGCTTTCGCACCTCTCTTTAACCAATAATATAGACTTTGCTTAGATATACCTGCAGCAGCAGCAGCAGTCTCAATGTATGATCCTACCTTTATATAGCTTAATATGTCCTGGAGGACATCTTCAGTGAGTTTGCTTGGGCGGCCACCCTGCTTGCCATTCTCTGAGTTTATTTTGCTTATCTGCTCTTGTGTCATTTTGTTAGTCTTTTTCGGCATTCCACTTTACTCCCTGGTACTAAGATACTGTAAATCAGCTCTTTTTCACAGCAACCCAGTATCCATCCATGTTGATCAACGGTTCTATATGCGCCCTCTTCTTCAGCTTATGTTTAATTCTTATAGACTGGAACCAATAATAGAACAGCCACCTTAGCCATTTATGATACAAATAAGATCCCTGGTGGTTCACCGTATTATTCATAAACACTACAACCGCTCTCTCGCTTTTCTCCCATATCTCAACGACTGTCTTCCAGCCGATTTCTTCTGCAGAGAAAAGGATCAGTGCAGTGTCCCAGTGCATACGTTTTACTGCATCCTGTGCTGTCATGAGAAAGTCTGGCTCGAATATCGCGAATGGATCCACTCCCTGAACCACTACCGTCTCAGGCGTCTCATGGTACTCTTTGACTGCATAAGGACCGTCTACAATCAGCTGCTTACCTAATCCGGCCCCACACCCGAAGTCAACTACTGTATCACCTGGTTGAAGCACTGAATGTATATACCGCTGGATAGCTGCATTCTCAAGTTTGTGTACAGATTTATTGTAAAACTCACTGTACTTCCCACCGTTTATCTTCGTATAGTTTACTTGAAACACGTTCATCTTCCCCCGCCTATTTTAAATTTTCGATACTGGTTTTTGAAAGGAACATCTCATACCCGCACTCGCAAGTTACCTTGATCAGCTCCATCTGCCTGTTAGCACCGTCGACCATTTTCTGTCTAGCACTCCCTACATCATCCATGCTTATCTCGTCTACCTCGTCAACGTCGCTGTAGTCTTCCTCATTAAAATCTCCCAGCACTTCTGACAAGGTATCTTCAATATCCCGGACTTCCATAGAAAGTGCGTCTTTATCCCATTTAGTTAAATCGTGGATCTTGTTATCCGCGATTCTGTCGACCCTGTTCACCTTCTCCGAGTTTTGACTGATTATTACCGGTATCTCTGTTAGGTCCAGCTCCGTCACTGCTTTGTACCTGGTATGTCCCTTCACTATCACATACTCCGTATCAACTACAATCGGCTGGTTGAATCCATATTTGAGGATCGACTTCTTCAGTGCATCGACAGCCTCTTCATTGTGCCGGGGATTCTTTTCATAAGGCTTCACCTGGTCCAGCGATAGCATTATTACTTCAAGCTTCGGACTGTCTTTCATACATCCTCCTTTACAAGATGACGCATCGATACGGTGATAGGATTGCTCCACCCGTCCAATAAAACTTTAGCCTGGTCGTCGTTCAATTGCTCTTTGAACACACCAGGCCTCGATACCATTTTAGTCTTTCCTTTAACTTCGACCTCTAACTTCCAAATGATCCGTTCGTTTATTCCAAATAGTGACACAATACCTCCTATTCCGGTCCGCTTTCGACCGTCTCCATTAGTAATACTTCAGACTTGGGTATCTGATATTCTTTCCCGCACTCGGGGCAGACAAGATATACAACAGGATCTTCATCATCTGGATTGTGAACCTCCGTCTCCACTTCGTTGACAACCTCGTCCAGCTCAACCACATGCGCAATCTCGAAGTCTACCCCCTGGAGTTCCTCTTCCAAGGTCCGCTTATCCCATGTTGACAGATCCTGAATCTTATTGTCCAGGATCCTGTCCTCTTTATTTTGCTTTTCCGTAGCAGAAGATATCAAGCATGGAATTGTCCGGTACCCCGCCAACTTTGCTGCATGATACCGGGCATGGCCCTTTACAATAATGTTCCGCTCGTCTATGAGGATAGGCTGGTTGAATCCTATCTTCCGAAAGGCGTCGATTAAGGCTTCCTTCGTTCGTTCATTCATCCTAGGATTATTCCAATACGGCTGGATATCCTCAAGCTTCACATCGACTATTTCATCGTACACCTGACCCCTTTTATTTCCCATCGTTTATCTCCCTTTTGAGTTTTGTTTGCTTCACTGTTTCCCAGGACTTGTTATATTCCCGGTCCTTGAATAGCTCCGCCACTCCAGTCATGTGTTCCAATCTCACCAATTCATCAGGCTCCAATCCAATCTCATTGCAGACTTCAGCGTCGTTCCACCCTTTGTCCCGAAGCTGTGCTACCAGGTATCCCATGCCGTTTATGGTGTGCTTTCCCCTGGCACGGTTATGCCTTACAGTTGCTGCCATTCGTTCATTCACGCTTTTGTTCAGAACAACCACTGGTAGTAAATCGTGGTACCTCTCCCGTATCGTTCTATTAGTCTTCATCGTTAGATACCTGTGGAACCCGTCGACGATAACATACTTTTTATGGTCAGCGTCATATACAGCAACCACTGGCTGAGTGTACCCGTCATGGTCGATACTCAGCGCCAATAATTTCAATTCGTTTTTGGCAACCTGGTTCGGATTGTAGTCATTGGCAATCACATCATCTATCGGAACCCATTGGACCGCCGACACCGGTGAATGTCTCAATCCTGCAGCTGCGCTCGATACCCTGGATATCTCATTTAGTGCCTCAACTCCGTCTTCCCCGATAGCTTCTTCAATCGCTTTCTTCAGATCACTTCGCATATTTCCGTTCCTTTGAGTAAGCCTTCTTTGCCATTGTAGCGACAAGATTCTGCATCCTTACCCCATAATAATCGTTCGCTTGCATCTGCAATGCCACGTTCTTCCAAAACTCTTCATTTTTTGGAATATCTTTCACCTGCTGATTTTTCAGCAGTTTTTCGAATCCTGCCCGGCCCTGGTCACTCAAGAGATTTAGCGTAATATATTCAACATACTCTTACCAAGAACTGAACGCCTCCGGAAGATGGGTAATTCTGATATCCTTCTGCAGCTTTGAATAGGTATCTATCCCCGGTAACCTTCTCACCAGCTTCTCATACGTCTCCGGTTCTATCTCCTGCAGCATCCGTAGTGTGTTCTCGGCAGCGATACCATGTGTAAGGGAGGACACCCGCATCCGTAATGGTGATATCCCGTACTGGAATTGGTAGTTATAATTTTTATTATAATCCCACCCATGTCTTGCAATGGCTGTCCATACGTCTGCAGCTGCCCAGTCATAGATTATACCAAACTTGTACGAAGGATCCTTCTTCCACCCGGCTTTGGTTGCCCAAGTAATATCTTTGTAGCCATGCGTCGATGTCATGGCAACCGACCTTAAGGGACTTTCCGCTGAACGCAATCCATACAGTACCGCATAGTTTTCAGTCTTAGCTGCTGCTGGATATATCTTGTCAAACAGTTTGTAAAACTCATCTGTCCCGAACTTGTTTTCTTTGATTGCAAACGGCTGCTGTGAGTGAATCCATACATCTTTCTTTTCCTGGTCCCAACAATACAACCATTCTTCGCTGAAGCTGGCTGCGTTTTCAAGCTTGAACGGCATCTGGTACCAATACATCTCAACCTCTGGTCGTTCGCTGGTCCGCTTTGCATAAGCTACCGTCTCTGCCCACTCAGCTTCTTGATCAATAAACAATACCTTAAATGGAAGCTGGCCCCTCCTCCTGGCCTCTTCTATCCCAAGCTCCAGGACCACCGTCGAATCCTTCCCCCCGGAAAAAGCTGCCATCACTTCCGGAAACTCGTCGAACAGCCATGAAACTCTTTTTTTCGCTGCCTCAAGCACGTTGTCTTTCCTGTAGATTTTCATAAATTTCTACCCTCAGAAAACCACATGGACTTGCCCCGTGGTAGGTTACTCGATTTATTATTTATAGCCATACTACACCCTCATTCCATCATACTCTTTTGCCGTTTTTTTAAGACCCGGTTTGCAATTTGTTTCTGTTCTTTCCCAGTTATAAACCTCTGTCGCAACATATTCTTTTGGAAGGACTCTCCGCCTACCAAATGGTGCAATCGGATTCCCGTTCTCCGATTTCAATTCCTTGTGCTGCACGAGACTTGGAACGGCGATATAGGTATCGAGTGAATGGTCGACGCAATACATAGTTATCCTTGCATCGTCATGGACACTTTTTGGATTGACATTCCTAACTTCCCATTCAAGAAACTTATTAATAAAATCCATGTTTGCGCAGACACACTGTCCCCATACTACATTGGTTGGATGAATATACCTGTAACCCTGTTCAAAAGCTTCACCAACTTCCTTGTTTGGCCAAAATCCAGAGAGTACAGTTTCAATGGATCCTTGTTCTATAATACCCTCTATATTCTCTCTAAACACCGGTGATACTTCTACATCATCTTGAAGAAGCACCCCGTACTCAGACTGAACAAGCTCCCAGAACCTTTGTGCTGTTCTCCATGCCCCGCTTCTCGAATCGTCCCATATTACAGTCGGCTCTATCCCCTGGTTTTTCAGATCGTACATCAATCTGTATACATGGACCGCTCTATTTCGCACAGCCATAATGCCAACCTGATAGTTTACCATAGTAACTCCATTTGGTTTACCTTGTTTGCACCGTTAGAACCGCTCACATTGCGTTCATTGGTCTTCTTTGGTACGTTACTACTCTTACCCTTCTTCGAAGGCTGCAGTAGCCCGTTATCGCGCTTGTACTCATACGAGTCTTCTTCTTGTACTCTGTTTATAATCATGGTCTCTTCAAGTGGATAATCCCACTCTCCGTTGACTAATTTTACCATCGTCCAGTAAACCCAACCATCTTCGTTGAAGTACCGTATATACCTTGAATAAAACTTCCCGTCGTAGCCATAGGTTCTAATGTGTTGAGCAAGCTTATAGAACATCCGTTTGTCCACCTTATCCCTCACCAGGTAGTAATGAGGCCATGTGTTTGCATATGTTGTTGCGAATCTCCAGCTTGTGTTATTTACGAAACTTTTCAATTCTTGTGGTAATTCCTTATTCATCTTTGCCCTCCGCTTTCGGTCTCTGTATAGTTAATTCTAAACGAGGATCAGCAGTGTACACACTGACTTCCAAATGATCCTGTTCACATCTTTTATGATACTCTCTTTGAATATTTATGTCACGGACCTGTTTATCATCTTCCACAAGCCCGGCACTTTCTATCGCATCCAAGAACGGTTTGATGAAGCTGTCCGTATCTTTCAGCCTGTAAAACCAAACCTTTATATCCAGATCGATTTTACCTGTATAATGCTTCGCTGGCACCTGCGCTTCGATTTTCTTTTTGAAGTCCTTGTACTCTTTAGTCATGAAGACTATTGGTAGGTATGCTGGCTTACTAGACCGCTTGTTCGGTATGCACCTATGCCCGTACATTCTGTTTGCCCGTGGGATCGTTCCAGTGAATGAATATTTAAATAACAACTTAGCCATATACCCGCCTGTTTAATAAGTATCGGTCCCACCCCCGACACCCAAACCTCTTTATCCGTTTTCCCCAGCTGCGGTAAGACAGCCGGCGGCTCCCGAAAACCCCATAATCCATCCTACCACAGATATAGCGACAGTGAAAGTTCCAAGGATCATCCCCCATATTGCTAATTTCCATTTCCGCCTATGTAGACCGCCCCAAATCTGGGTGCATCTACAAGTCTTCACTCCACGCATTTTTGATTTCCTACACTCTCTAAATAATTCTCAATAATCTTGCTCTGTCCGTGCAATTCCGCAAAGGTCATAACTCTTTTTTTAACGTCTTGGTAAATGTCTCTGTAAAATACATGCCTACTCATACCATCTTTCAGTCCCCGGTCAATTATCTGTTCGGCTGAGGATACTGTCATTAGTTGTTGGGTTGTCATAACTTCACGAAGATTTGCAAATTTGCCCTCGGTGACAAACAAAAGACCGTTTAGCATCCTGGTTATATTTGAATAATACATGGTTGCATTTTTACTCCCTTGTGATTCAGCATATTCAATATAAGTTTTCATAACGTCGGTTGTCTGTTTTCGGACAATCTTTCCAGCATCTCTGATGACCTGATATTCTGGCTCTCGCTTGTGTCGTTGAAGCGATTTATTTTCAAGACGGCATCTTTTAAATTGCTGAATTATCGCTTTTTTAAAAGCAACTACTTTTTTATTGTTCCTAAGCAACGTTCCCAAAAACATAAATTGATCTTCATTAAGCATATACTCGTTCGCTGCCCTACCTCCGGTTGATCTTAACTTTCGCTTTTTTAAAAGACTAAAGTCTTCAAAATCTTCTCTGTACCTTTCAATCAAGTCTCGAATAGGTTTGTGTTCCCGCTCAAGACCTTGAGACAACAAAAAGGACCCCACCCGCGCTTCATCTTCCCACACTTCAACTTCACACATTGTGTTACTCCTTTATATAGTTAACTGCTAATTCCACAATAACTGTATATTAAAACAAAGTCAAGTATTCTTTCCGCTTTTCCCCACCGCTTTTTTTTGAGCGTTGGGAAAGGTAATAGTCTATCCCATCTTCAAATCAGGTTTCGCCATTTCAAATGTCAAAACCCCGAACTCCTCTAACGCTTGTCCTGAGTATGGACAATAACACGTTCTTCTTGCGTCGTGAGTCGCACAACACATGCCCCCTCAGATATTATTTCAAGCGTTTTGTTAATTTCCTCCGATATGGAGAAGGCTATATCTATGGACTCATCCTGATAGACAGCCTGATAGACAACAAGAAGGTGCCCATCGTGCAGGTAATAGCGATTAAGATGCAGCCCAGCGATTTCTAAACGGCATTTTTTTAGCAGTTGTTCGAACTCAGAATGAGTTCTGACTGGTTTTAGAAATATCGTAGAGTATCCCGTAAAATAGACATCAGCCACCTTATTAATATCTACAGCGACGTCTAATAGCATTAGACTCCTTTTATAGCTTGCATTAATGGCGTCTCTTTCCTTGTCTATATCAAACATTACTCTTCCTCCTTTTGTTTCAGCAGCGCATTAGCCCTCTCCAGTTTAGAAAAAAGCTTTTCTGTCGGCCGCTTCCCTATCCGGTAACAAACCGACAGATTTTGATACGCACGCGCGGCTGAGAGCAATTTCTTGTTCTCAGCCTTTACAGCCTTTAGTTCTGCTTCTTTTTCATCCATTACTCTTCCTCCTTAAGCTTTTGGAATGTGAGCTGAGTTTATCTCGCCCTTGAGTTGTTTGAAACATTGCTCACACAATTGGTACAAACGTCCATTATCATCATAGTACCATCTGATAGAACCCACAGCACTATCAACTACTGCACACCGCTCGCATATTGGGACAGTTGTTGAGTTTGGTATTATTATCACTCTTC
>Ga0136556_1000255_pt1 | contig 36455 bp, 28 predicted proteins | sample AntRauTorckE6831_FD_104780 | JGI IMG/M metagenome (GOLD analysis project Ga0136556, IMG submission 104780) | Saline lake microbial communities from Rauer Islands, Antarctica - Metagenome Torckler E6 #831 | ecosystem: Environmental > Aquatic > Non-marine Saline and Alkaline > Saline | place... | reverse complement strand
TTAAAAAACATGGGGCCAAGCCTCGCCAGCGATTAATGATGGTCGAGAATCTACAAAAAATGCGTTTAAAAGCATCATGGGCTACCGTAAACTGGTTCCGTTAGATTACTTTTCAACACCCTTGTCTAGTGCAAGAATGATAAAGCAAGCAACAAAAAAGGTGCCCTTTTGCAGGGCACCTTTTTTGTTGCTGAACACTATTTTCTTCCGAAATCAGAAGATGTTCTTGGAGTAGAAAATCTCCGTCATCTCTCGACGCAACAACTCCTTGACGCGGGCTTTTTCAGTGTCTGAAAAGTCCTGCATTGCGGTGCCAAAGAGATAATTTTCCAGATCCAACTCCTTCAGGAGCATTTTGGTGTGAAATAAATTCTCCTGATAGATGTTGATATCCATGCATTCATACTGATCCAGGGTGCGTTTGTTGATGTACTGTTGGATGGATTGGATGCGGTGGTCGATGTAGTGCTTTTTTCCTTTCACATCGCGGGTAAAGCCGCGCACCTTGTAGTCCATCAGGACAATATCCGATTCAAACGATTTGATCAGGTGGTTAAGAGCCTTGAGTGGGCTGATGCGTCCACACGTTGATACATCTACATCAACCCTGAAGGTGGAGATTCCCAGCTTAGAGTCAGTCTCCGGGTAGGTGTGGATGCACAGATGGCTTTTGTCCAGATGTGCCAGTACCTGGTCCGGTTTGGTATCTACCGGCTCCTCTGCAATAAGAACGGTAACGCTTGCGCCCATGGGTTCATAGTTCTGACTCGAAATATTCAGGATGTTAGCCCCGATAATGTCCGATACTTCCTGCAGAATCTTCACCAGGCGCTCGGCGTTGTATTCTTCGTCAATATACTCCAGGTATTCTTTACGGTTAGCTGGAGCCTTGGCATAGCAGATATCGTAGATGTTGAAGGACAGGGTCTTGGTAAGATTGTTGAAACCGCGCAGTTTGATTCTACGCGGGCGTTTGTTGGGGTAGTTCTTTTTAGTAGCCATGGATAGCCTCCTTCTGGTGCTGTGAAGGGAGTTGAAAAAAAGAAATTAAGCACAAAAAGGGGAGCAGTGACAAGGAAATAACATAAATTTTTCCTTGCTTGGGAGGATGACTATACGATTGTCTATGCAGCCTTGTCTGTCGTTTCTTTTCGTACAATCTTCTGCAGACGCACACCGAGAAGAAGTGCCGCAGCGCTCAGACCGCATATCAGTCCGATCCAGAAACCGCGTGCCGCCATCTCCAGGTACAGGCCTAAAAAACATCCGCATGGGAGCCCGATACCCCAATATGAGACTATCTGCAGCAGCATGGGTGTACGTGTGTCCTTGAAACCACGCAGTGCTCCAGCACAGCTGACCTGTAGCGCATCGGGAATCTGAAATAGCGCCGCGAGGAGTAACAACACAGCGGCCGCCCCCGCTAGTTCAGGGTCGGGGGTGTACATGGTGGTAAGAGGTCTGGCTCCTGCAGCGATTAGGGTACAGCTGAGCAGGGCGATCCCTGTGGTGGTGGCGAGGCCGACTTTTACCGAACGTTTGGTGTGGCGCGGATGGTTGCGCCCGTTGTTGTAGCTCACCCGCACCGCAATGGCCGTAGCTATACTCAAGGGGATCATGAACACCATGCCGGTGAAGCTGATGGCGATCTGGTGCGCGGCCACCGTTTGAGCGCCAAAGCGGGAAAGTAGGAGGGCGATAACCGCGAAGATGCTGCACTCGATGAACATCCCCACCCCGATGGGAATGCCGAGGCGCAGCAGATAGGTGAGGATCTCTCCATTGGGTCGGGCGCGAAACGAGAGCAGTTGTAGATAGCGGAACAGGCGCCCGCGCCAGAAAATCACCAGCATCCCTCCCATCATCACCCACATGGTCGCAGCAGTGGCTATACCGCATCCAACGCCGCCCAGGGCGGGAAAGCCGAGTTTGCCAAACACCAGCACATAGTTGACAATGATGTTGATCAGCAACCCCGCAAAGCTGATCAGCATGCTCGGACGTGTGATGGAAAGCCCTTCACTGCAGTAGCGCAGGGCGAAGCATATCCCGATGGCGGGAAATCCCCATGAAACAGCCTTCAGGTAGGCCATTATGAGTGGTACAATGCTGCTTTCCACCTTAAGGATCACAAGCAGTGGGGTGCAGCTACGGAGTAGAACGGCAGCACCCAGGCCAAGGGTAATCCCCAGATAGAGCCCCTGAGGTATCAGGGCACGAATGGTGGCGTTGTCCTTCTGCCCGTAGGCATGGGAAACGCTCGGGGTCAGGGCGTTGAGGATTCCCAACAGGAGAATGAAAACCGGAAACCAGATACTCGAACCGACTGCAACTGCGGCAAGGTCGGTGGCGCCAACTCTGCCCGCCATGAGGGTATCCACAAATCCCATGCTCGACTGCGCCAGCTGGGCCAGAATCAGTGGAAGGCTCAGGCGCATCAGGATCTTGAATTCGATCCAGTTAAGTTGAGTGTCGCGGTGCAAAGGACGCATTTATAAGATCTTTCCGGGACGAAAAGCGCAGTCTTTGGAATTCGCGCAGTGAGTTAACGCGCTGCGCTGTATTAGCAGATTCAAGGGCGTTTGTATACCGGAGACCGGAGGTATCGGGTACAATTCAGTTAAACAGGAGGAATGATGCAGAAAGCCCTTATTTTCAGCGGGATTGTTCTGATAGTCCTGGGGCTGGCATGGCCGTGGGTGGGGAAAATCCCCCTCGGGCATCTTCCCGGTGATATCGTGATAGATAAGCCGGGGATAAAGATATATTTTCCCATAACTACCATGCTTATTGTGAGCCTGGTGATATCATTAGTGTTACGTCTGTTTAAATGAAGTCGTGGCAAAAGATATAAACTTTATATCTACGGAGAATTCTCACGCATGCACAATTTTAGAGTAGAACAACACGAAGCGGGGCGGTCGCTGCTGCAATTTCTGCAGCAGCGTATTCCTGCGGCGGGGCGCGGATATCTGCGCCAGTTGCTAAAAAAGGGGCGTATCTGTGCTGATGATGAGCCTTGCAGAGATGATGCGTCTGTGCATGCCGGTCAGTGTATAACCCTTGGTTCGAGTGCGCGGCTGCAGGAATTGCTTACACAACCCTCAGTTTCTGACACGGAACTCAGCATTCTGTATGAAAGTGCGGAGATGCTGGTGGTGGATAAGCCTGCGGGAGTTGCCGTTCACAGTAGCAGCGGGCATGAAGAGGACAACCTTGCATCCCGGGTACAGAGCTATCTGAAGGGGAAGCGTTTTCAGGTTGCGCCGATCCACCGCCTGGATATCGGTACCTCGGGGCCGGTGTTGTTCGGTAAAGGGAAAAAGGCATGTGCGGCATTGGGAACCTTGTTTATGCGCCACGAGGTGGAGAAGATTTATGTCGCCCTTGTGAGTGGGAATCTGCAGGGAGTTGGCGTTCTTACCCGCCCTCTGAATGCGAAAGGAAAGGTAAAGAGTTGTTACACGAACTTTGCCACCTTAAAACGTAGCGCAGATCTGAGCCTGGTGGAACTGACTCTGGTAACTGGACGTCAACACCAGATCCGACGTCAGCTGGCCCTCGAAGGGCATCCGGTCGTGGGGGATCGGCGCTATGGCGGGGCGGAGATGCAGGGGCTCGAGCATCCATTTCTGCACTGTAGCAGTATTGCTTTCGCCGATCCCTTTTCAGGCGCACCCCTTAAAATTGAGAGTAAGCTGCCTTCCTCCTTGCAGGATGCTATGTCTGCGTTATTCTGATGGCTCTTTCATGTATGCATTGAATGCACATATAAATGGAGCTTTTCGCCTAAGTCACATAGAAAGGGGCTTGTTATGGAAAACTGGAATGTTTTTACCCAAACGTCACGCATTGCCTATTTTTCCATGGAGATCGGTTTGGCCCAGGAGATCCCCACCTACAGTGGAGGCCTAGGAGTTCTGGCCGGAGATACCATAAAAAGTGCGGCGGATCTCAATATCCCGCTCGTAGCTGTTACCCTCGCAAGTCGCAAGGGGTATTTCGCCCAGAGTCTGGATGCAGAAGGAACACAGCAGGAGGCCCCCGTAGAGTGGGATATCTCTGCGCGCATGAAGCAGTTGCCGGTACGGGTTACAGTGCCGATTGAGGGACGCGCGGTAACGGTGACGGCGTGGCTTTACCGCAACCATAGTCCAGCTGGCGGAGTGGTGCCGGTGTTGTTCCTGGACACCGCTCTCGAAGAGAACACCGAAGAGGACCAGACCATCACCGACAGACTCTACGGGGGGGATCAACGCTACCGCCTCAAACAGGAAGTTGTCCTGGGGGTTGGTGGAGTGCGAATCCTTCAGGCTCTTGGGTTCAGAATATTTCAGTACCACATGAATGAAGGGCATGCCGCTCTTCTGACCATCGAACTGCTCAACCAGACGCGCAATGTGCACGCCGGGAGTTGGATGAATACCCTGGACGTGGATCGCAAAGCGGTCGCGCGGCGTTGTGTGTTTACCACCCATACCCCGGTTCCGGCGGGTCACGATAGCTTCAACTACTCGCTGGTTCAGGAAGTGATTGGTGATGCGGTTGTCCCTTTGGATCAACTGCGCAAGCTGGGTGGGGATGCAGAACTAAATATGACCACACTCGCTTTGCAGTTGAGCCGTTTTGTGAATGGAGTGGCGAAAAAACACGGTGAGGTTTCGCGCGAGATGTTCCCGGGGTACGAAATACATGCCATCACCAACGGCATCCACCCCCTTACATGGGCATCCGCGTATATGGTGGCGATGTTTAACCGGCATATTCCGGGCTGGGCTCTGCAGCCTGAACTGCTGGTGCGGGTGGATATTATTTCAGATGAAGAACTCTGGGATGCGCATCAGGGTGCCAAGGCGTATCTGGCCCAGTATATTAAAGAGGTAACGGGGCAGCATTTGTTTCTGGATGTGTTTACTATCGGTTTTGCGCGTCGGGTGGCAGCGTATAAACGCAACGACCTGATTTTTCACGACCTCGAGCGCCTTCTTGCCCTCGGCAAAGGAAGGTTGCAACTGGTGTTTGCAGGCAAAGCTCATCCCCACGACAACGATGGAAAAGCTTTGATCCACAATATCTATGAAGCGGCTGAGCGCCTGCACGGGGAAATAACGGTCATCTGCCTGCCCAACTATTCCATCGATGTCGCAAAGCATATGATCCCCGGAGTGGATGTTTGGCTCAACAATCCCACCCGCCCGCTCGAAGCCTCTGGTACCAGTGGTATGAAAGCCGCACTGAATGGAGTCCCCAACTTCAGTGTGTTGGATGGGTGGTGGATAGAAGGGCATATCGAGGATATTACAGGTTGGTCCATAGGTGAGGAAACCAGTACCGAGATCAGCAGGGAGGCGTCCAATGCTGCGGATGCGGCGGATATGTACGCAAAGCTGGAAGAGAAGATTCTCCCTCTTTACTATGAGGATCGAGCCGGGTGGATCCGGGTGATGAAAAACGCCATCGGTAAAAACGCATACTACTTTAACACACACGTAATGATGCGCCGCTATGTTACCGAGGCATATCTGCAGCGCTGACGCGAAGGGTGGTACATTATGAAATATCACAATCTGGATCAGAATCCGGCTTATCACAAGTTGCTGCATACGCGCACGGATGCGGATCTGACAAATCGGCTTGATGCATGTCGGGTTGAAGAGTACACCTGCGCAATGGGCGAGGAGATGTTCTTCAACTATGCTGCCACCCCTGTTAATCCCCGTATCCTGAGGGTATTGCAGCAACTGGCACGCGAGGCTCAGGTGCTGGAACAGTATCGGGCTTTGCTCGATGGCGCAGTGATGAATGTAAGCGAAGAACGTATGGTGCTCCACCATCTCACCCGGGGCCAGTGCGGGGCGCAGGTGGAGCACGCAGGGGCTGATCTGCGTGAGTTCTACTGTGGCGAACAGGAGCGCTACGCCACCTTTGCAAGCGATGTTCACGCCGGGAAGATCCGCTCAAGTGCCGGGCATGCGTTTACCCATCTGTGTCAGATCGGAATCGGCGGTTCCGATCTGGGCCCCCGAGCTTTGTATCTGGCGCTGGAGCAGGGAGCGCGCAGGAACAATGAACTTAAGATGAACGCCGAGTTTATCTCCAACGTGGACCCCGATGATACGGCAGCAGTTCTGGCACGCCTCGATCTCTCCCGTACCCTGTTCATTCTGGTGTCGAAGTCCGGCACCACGCAGGAAACCCTCACCAACGCCGCCCTGGTACGCACCGCTCTGGAGGATGCCGGACTCGATCCTGGCGCGCATATGCTGGCGGTAACAGGGCAGGGGAGCCCGCTGGCGCAGGAAAAGCATATGCTGGAGCGTTTTTATATTGATGGCTTTGTCGGGGGGCGTTTCTCCTCCACCAGTGCGGTGGGTGGTGTGTTGCTATCTCTGGCTTTCGGGCCTGAGGTTTTTGCCAGCCTCCTCGAAGGGGCGCATCAGCAGGATCGTTTAGCCCTTGAGGAAGATATCCAGGCCAATCCCGCCCTCCTGGATGCTCTTCTCGGGGTTTACATGCGCAACTGTCTGGGATTCAGCGCCACTGCAGTTTTGCCCTACAGTCAGGCACTGAGCCGTTTCCCTGCACATCTGCAGCAGGTGGATATGGAATCGAACGGCAAGCGTGTCAATCGCTATGCCGAGGAGGTACGCTATCCCACAGGGCCTATCATCTTCGGGGAACCGGGAACCAACGGGCAGCATTCATTCTACCAGCTCCTCCATCAGGGTACGGACGTGATCCCGCTGCAGTTCATTGGTTTCAGTGCACCCCAGAGCAACGCCGACAGAAGTCTCGACGGCGTGACGAGTCAGGAGAAACTTAACGCCAACCTCGCCGCGCAGATCATTGCCTTCGCGCGCGGGAAACAGGATTCAGATCTCAACAGTATGTTCCCAGGCGGGCGCCCCGCTACCCTGATCCATGCTCCGCGCCTGACTCCGGCATGCCTCGGAGCATTGTTGGCACACTATGAAAACAAGGTAATGTTCCAGGGCTTCTTGTGGAATCTCAACTCCTTCGACCAGCCTGGAGTGCAGCTGGGTAAGGTTCTTACCGCGCAGGTGTTGCGCAAAGAGAGCGGGGATGAAGCATTGCAGGCATATGCTGCCAAACTAGGGGCAGGGGCATGAAAACATGCATTGTATGCGCGCCAGTGCCCTTGACAAGGAGCGCAATTTTGTCACGCTTTGTGCGTGTAAATATATTTTCTGGTTTTAACTGACGAATGGTGTAGAAATTATGCTGCTACTTGGCGGAGATATTGGCGGAACCACTTCGCGTTTTCATTTTAAGGATACCGAGGATAAAACTCGTTTTACGCATGCGGTTTCCTATCCAAGCGAGGATTTCCCCTCCTTCTATACTCTGCTGCAGCATGTTCTGCACCAACATAGTATTGCACATATTGATGCTGCGTGTTTCGGTCTTCCCGGTCCGATTGCAGATAAGCAGGTGGAGTTGACCAACCTGCCCTGGAGCATCAGCGTCGATGAAATCAAACGCCATGCCCCCATAACTCAGGTTGAGCTGGTCAATGATTTTTATGCCGCTGCCCTCGGGGTTGATCTTCTTACCTCGGATGACTATGTGTGCCTGTACGAGGGAGACTATGATCCACGTGGCAACCGCCTGGTTATCGGAGCGGGAACCGGGCTCGGAGTGGCGCCGGTGTATCAGATCGGCGGGAGTTTTTATCCCCAGCCCTCCGAAGGGGGGCATATGGATTTTGCTCCCCTGAATAATGAGCAGGAAGCCCTGTTGCGCTGGTTTCATTCCCACTGGGATCACGTCTCCTATGAAAACATCCTCTCTGGCGCGGGGCTCGAAACCCTGTATCGTTTCTGCGCCGAAAAAGCGCACACCCCCACACACAGGGGCAGCGATGTGGTTACCCGTGTCAGCGCTCCCGAAGTTCACCGTCTTGCCCTTGCGGGGGATGCCGCAGCCAAAGAAGCGGTACGCCTGTTCGTCAACATCTATGGTGAATTTGTCGGCAATGCGGCGCTTATATGGCCGGCACGAGCCGGGATTTACCTGGCGGGTGGTATCGGACCCAAAATTGCGGACTGGATGAGGAGCCGTGAGTTTGTCCGTTTTTTCCTGAATAAGGGCACCATGCGACCATTGGTGGAAAAGATGCCCGTATACCTTGTAATGGATGATATGCTGGGACTTAAAGGTGCAATGTTAATGGCACAACGACTTTTGGAGGAACAGGTATGAAGAATTATCCACGCAGCAATAGACCTACCCACGACACCCTGGCGCTTGTTCTGGCCGGTGGCCAGGGAAGTCGTCTGCAGGATCTGACCCAGTGGCGCGCCAAGCCTGCAGTACCCTTTGGAGCAAAGTACCGTATTATCGACTTTGTTCTTTCCAATTGTGTGAATTCGGATATCCGCCACATCGGGATTCTGGTGCAATACAAATCTCACTCTCTTATTCGCCATGTCCAGCGTGCGTGGAATTTTATGCGTTACGAAATCGGGGAGTTTGTTGAACTCCTTCCGGCGCAGCAGCGTCTTGACAAAGAGTGGTATCAGGGCACCGCTAACGCCCTGTATCAGAATCTGGATATTATTCGACGCCACAATCCGCGCCATGTTCTGGTTCTGGGTGGGGATCATGTATATGCCATGGACTATCGCGATATGATCGACACCCATGCCCAGTCCGGGGCAGATGTTACTGTAGGCTGTGTCGAGGTTCCCCGCACTGAAGCCACCGGGTTTGGAGTTATGTCGGTGGATAAGAATATGAAGGTCACTAAGTTTACCGAAAAGCCTGCGGAACCGGAAGCGATGCCGGGAAAACCGGACAAGGCCCTGGCCTCCATGGGAATCTACATCTTTTCGCCCGACTTTCTGTTTGAAAAGCTTATTGAAGACCACGATGATCCCAGCTCATCCAAGGATTTCGGCAAGGATATCATCCCGGCAACCATAGGGTGCAGTGATGTCAGAGCGTACCCTTTTGTAGAGGAGGATGGTAATCCGGGATACTGGCGTGATGTGGGTACGGTTGAGTCGTACTGGAGCGCCAACATGGATCTGTGCCACATTACCCCGGAGCTGAATTTATATAATCCCGAGTGGCCCATCTGGACCTATCAGGCCCAGTTGCCCCCGGCCAAATTTGCCTTTGATGACGAAGGGCGGCGTGGCGAGGCTATTGATTCGCTGATTTCTGCCGGATGTATCCTTTCTGGTTCACGGGTGAAGCGTTCTATCATATCCAATGATACCTTCATCCACAGTTACGCTCTGGTAAAAGACAGTGTGGTTTTGCCCGCGGTGGATATCGGGCGTAATTGTCGTATCAACAGAGCTATAATAGATAAGGCTTGCATTATCCCTCCCGACACTGTTATCGGAGAAGATCTTGAAGAGGATAAGAAGCGCTTTTACGTGGATGAGAACGGCATTGTTCTGGTAACCCCTGACATGCTCGGGCAGCATCTGCACACGGTACGTTAGGGGAGCAAGACGGCGTCCCCTTTCGTTCCTCATGGATTTTACACCCCGGCAACTGTAAGCAGGAAGCTTAAGAGTATATGGAAGAAAACATAAATGTTGTTCTGTGCTGGCACATGCACCAGCCTCACTATCGTGATGCCCTTGATGGCACTTATCACCTGCCATGGGTCTACCTTCATGCCATAAAGGACTATTCCGACATGGCACATCACCTCGAAACCTGCCCGGAGGCACGGGTGGTGGTGAATTTTGCTCCGGTGTTGTTGGAGCAACTCAGTGACTATGGCGCCCAGATGCGCGCATGGCTTAAAGACGGAAGCGCAACCTATGATCCGCTCCTCAACCTTGTAGCGGGGGCAACCCCTGTTTCATCATCTACGGATGAACGCGCAGACATCATAGCCGCGTGTCAGCGTGCCTTTGCTCCCACCATGGTTGAACCTTTTCCGGCATTCCGCACACTGATAAATATTGCCAAGGGGCTGTATATCAACGGTGACCTTGACGTAGTACGGGTGAGCTATCTGAGCAGCCAGTTTTTTGCCGACTTGCTGGTGTGGTACCACCTTGCATGGCTGGGGAGCAGCATCAAAAAGAACGATTTTCGTGTTTCCCGTCTCATGGCGCGTAAAAACAATTTCACCTCGGTGGATCAGTCCCTGCTCATGGAGGTGTTGGCGGAAACTATAGAATCCATCATTCCGCGCTACCGCGCCCTGATGGAAGAGGGGCGCATTGAGCTCTCTATGACCCCGTATGGGCATCCTATTGTGCCGTTGCTCCTCGATTTTTCGAGCATGCACGAAAGTCAGCCCGATGCTCCCACACCTCTGCACCGGGAATACCCCGGGGGGGAGGAGCGCGTGGATTGGCATATGCAGCGCGGCTTTGAGGTGTTTGAAGAACACTTCGGTACTCGCCCCGCCGGGGTGTGGTTGTCCGAAGGGGCCATCAGTCCGGCAGCTATTAAGGTGCTGGATAAGTGGGACGTGCGCTGGACCGCATCCGGCGAGGGGGTGTGGCACAATTCCTGTAGCGCCTCAAGTGGCGGCAAGAAATTTCTTGAGCACAAGAACGGCCTCTATGCTCCGATTCAATATGACGAAAATGAGTGCGTGGTATTCTTTCGCGATGACGGACTTTCGGATCTGGTCGGGTTCGAGTACAAAACCTGGAAGCCGGAGGATGCTGCGGCTGACTTTTGCGGGCATTTGCACAATATCCGCGAATATTTTGGCGCAGACGCTCCCAAACGGGTGGTGAGTATCATCCTCGATGGAGAGAATGCGTGGGAGTACTATCCCGACAACGGTTACCCGTTTCTGCAGACCCTGTATCAACAGATCTGTGCCGATCCGCTCCTGAATATGACCACCTTCAATGCCCTGCTTGGGGATAAGCAGGAGTGCGACAGGGTTAAACTGGATACCATAGTCCCCGGCAGCTGGGTGTTCGGGACTTTTTCCACCTGGATTGGGCAGAAGGATAAGAATGCCGCCTGGGACATGCTCGTCGAAGCGAAGGATTGTTTTGACCGTTCAGTGAGCGCCGCTGAGCTCTCGGAGCAAAAGCTGAATGAAACCAAGGAGCAGCTTGCCGTGTGCGAGGGCTCTGACTGGTTCTGGTGGTTTGGGGATTTAAACCCTGCCGGGAGTGTGCGTGATTTTGATCAGCTGTTCCGGCGTCACCTTATCCGCCTGTATCAGATGCTGGAGAGGGTTCCACCCCAGATCCTCAAGAGTCCGCTTTCGCACGGGGGTGGGAATGTGGAAAATGCCGGCACCATGCGGCGTAACTGATCTGTTTCAAGTATTGCTGTATTGCCATCTTTTTTAATTTCCCGTGTGCCTCTGCACCAGGGGATGGAACCTTACACCATACAGGGGATATAATTGCAGAAATTGAGGTATGATATGCGCAAAGCAGGAGTATTGCTCCATCCCACTTCGCTCCCATCCGGGGTGCTGGATCAGCATACAGAGCGTTTTCTCGATTGGATGGAGCAGTGTGGCTTGTCAGTATGGCAGATGTTGCCTCTGGCGCCGCCGCATGCTGATCGTTCACCGTATCAGGCGTATTCATCCCACGGTATTGACCCCGCTCTTCTTCCTGCGGATATAACCTTCACCCAGGAAGATACACCGGCATTTGACGAATTTAAGCGCACCCATGCCAAGTGGCTGGACAGTTATTCCATGTTTGTGGCGCTGCGAACCCACTTAGATGATCGTCCCTGGTACGATTGGCCTCCCGAGTTCAAATATCATGATCAGGCGGCTCTCGAGCAGTTTGCCTCTGAGCATCATTCCCATATTGAACATCTGCAGCAGGTGCAGTTTCTGTTGTGGCGGCGCTGGGAAGGGATCCATCGTGATGCCCAAAGTCGTGGGATTGAACTGCTGGGAGATATGCCCATTGCCGTAGCCTATGACAGCGCCAATGTGTGGGCGAACCAGCATCTGTTCAAGCTGGATGCGGATCTGAAACCCACGGTGGTGGCAGGAGTCCCTCCCGATTACTTCTGTGCAGAAGGGCAGCGCTGGGGCAACCCGCATTACAATTGGGATGTGATGCAGCAAAACAACTTTGCCTGGTGGCGTCGGCGTATAGCAACGGCACTCCACTTGTTTGACCGGGTGCGCATCGATCATTTCCGTGGTCTGGTTGCCCTGTGGGAAATTCCAGCGGATTCTGAAGATGGGCGCCAGGGTGAATGGGTGGAAACGCCGGGGCGTGAATTGCTCCAGGCACTGCAGGATGACTTCCCCTCCATGCCGTTTATAGCTGAAGATCTCGGGGTTATTACCCCGGAGGTTACGGCACTGCGGGATGAATTTGACCTGCCGGGGATGGCGGTCCTCCAGTTCGGATTTGATGGCAATGGTGACAACCCCCACAGCATCGCAAACCAGACGCCCAACACCGTGGTATATACCGGGACCCATGACAATGACACCACTCTGGGGTGGTTTCAATCCCTTGATTCGGCGATGCAGACCAGGGTTTTGCAGGAGTTGCGCACCGATGCAGGTCCCATGCCTTGGCCCCTTATTGTCGCAGCGCTGAAGTCGCAGGCTACCACCGCAGTAATTCCCATGCAGGACTGGCTCGAACTTGATACCCGCAACCGTACCAATGTCCCCGGCACCACTGAGGGTAATTGGAGCTGGCGCTTCAGCTGGAGTCAGGTTCCTTATGCACTGCAACAAAAGATCTCCGCATTGTTGCAATCCAGTAAACGGGCCAACAATGTAAGCACCGAATAAAAGGTTATCCATCCATGAAGAAACTTGAAGCATATACCTGTAATAGCGACGACTTTAAGCGCCTGCGCTATGGTGCGCATCACGATCCATTCAGTTTTCTTGGCATCCACCCTATCGATGACGAGAGCTGGATTATCCGGGCATGGCTGCCTACAGCGGTCTCGGTGCGAGTGGTATCCGGGCCGGAACTGGAACCTGTGAAGCAGGGGTTGTTTGCCGCCATTATCGATAACGCAACCAAAGAAAATATCCCATTACACTATGCGCTGGAGTGGAGAGAAGAGCACAACAGCTCCTGCTATCAGGTTGTTTCACCCTACACCTTTGCGCCCCAGATCGGGGGTGTGGATCTGCATCTCTTTGGAGAGGGGCGTCACTGGCACATGTACGATGTTATGGGGGCCAACCCGCGCACAGTTGATGGTGTAGAGGGGGTGCTGTTTGCGGTGTGGGCACCTTCGGCGCAGCGGGTTTCCGTAGTGGGAAACTTCAATACATGGAATGGGCTGCGCCATCCCATGCGGTGCCGCGGGAATTCCGGAGTGTGGGAACTGTTTATCCCTGGTATTCAGGCGCCGGAACGCTACAAATTTGAGATTCGCAATATTCAGAGCGGAGATTACTTTGTCAAAGCGGATCCCTATGCGCGATCCATGGAGATGCGCCCGCGTACCGCCTCCATCGTGCATGTGAGCGCGCATCAGTGGAGTGATGCAGAGTGGATGGAGCAGCGGCGCACTTTCGATTGGCAGCATCTGCCCATCAATATCTACGAGGTGCATCTGGGCTCCTGGCAGCAGCACGATGACGGACGCTTTCTCAATTACCGTGAGATTGCCCACCGCTTGGTGGAATACGCCTTGTGGATGGGATATACCCATCTGAATCTTATGCCGGTGAGCGAACATGCTCTAGATGAATCCTGGGGCTACCAGGTTACCGCGTACTACGCGCCTACACGACGTTTTGGCGATCCAGATGATTTCCGCTATTTTGTGGATTACTGTCATAAACATGGCCTGGGGGTATTCCTCGACTGGGTGCCGGCGCATTTTCCTAAGGATCGTTTTGCGCTGGCGCGTTTTGATGGCACAGCACTCTACGAGCACGAAGATCCACGCAAGGGGGAACACCGCGAATGGGGCACCTATGTGTTTAACTTTGGGCGCAACGAGGTGCGCAATTTCCTCATTGCCAATGCCATGTACTGGCTGGAGGAGTTTCACATTGACGGGTTGCGCGTGGATGCAGTGGCCTCCATGATCTATCTGGATTATTCACGCGATGAAGGGGAGTGGCTTACCAACGAATACGGCGGCAATGAAAATATCGAAGCGCTCGATTTTCTCCGTACCCTGAATACGGAAATCCATGCACGCTATCCCGGCGCAGTGCTGATGGCGGAGGAGTCGACCTCATGGCCTATGGTGTCACGTCCGGTATGGATGGGAGGACTGGGTTTTTCCATGAAGTGGAACATGGGGTGGATGAACGACACCCTGAGTTACTTCGGTGAAGACCCAATTCACCGCTCCTACCATCACTCACGCCTCACCTTCAGTCAACTGTATGCCTACCAGGAAAACTTTGTCCTGCCTCTCTCGCATGATGAGGTGGTGCATCAGAAGCGCTCTCTGGTGGATAAAATGCCCGGGGATATTTGGCAGAAGTTTGCCAATCTGCGCCTGCTGTTTGGGTATCAGATGCTCCACCCCGGGAAAAAACTTCTCTTCATGGGCGGAGAGTTTGCCCAGTGGCGCGAGTGGAGTGATAAACATGCTCTTGACTGGTATTTATGCGAGGAGCCGGAGCATCGCGGGGTGCAACTGCTCCTGCGCGATCTGAATCAACTCTATGCCGAGAATTCCGCTTTGTATGCGCACGATTTTGAAGTCAAGGGCTTTGAGTGGATTGACTGCAATGACAACCAGCAGTCGGTGCTGAGTTTTGTACGTAAAGACATGCGTACCGCTCCGGCACGCCAACTGGTGTGTGTGTTTAATTTTACTCCGGTGGTGCGCGAAGGGTATCGGGTCGGGATGCCGCAGCGAGGGATCTATCGCGAACGTATCAACTCCGATGCTGGAGTATATGGTGGTTCTAACAGCGGCAACAGCGGCGCTGTGAACACCAGTGACCAACCCTGGATGGGGCGCGAATGCAGTGCCGTGGTGACTCTGCCGCCCCTGGGTTTTGTGGTTTTGCAACGTGAGGAGTAAAGAAAAATGCGGGTTTTATTTGCAACTTCGGAGATATACCCTCTGGTAAAAACCGGAGGTCTGGCTGATGTTGCCGCAGGGCTGAGTAGCGCCCTGCAACAGCTGAACCATGAAGTAACCGTTATTCTTCCCGCGTATCGGGATGTGATGGAGCACCTGGAGTCGGTCTATGAAGTGGCGCGCACCCGCGAACACAGTTGTGGGGTGGAACGCCGGGTGCGGATTCTGCGCGCCGAGAGCGACAGCGGCGTGAATCTGCTGTTGGTGGATATCCCGGGGCTGTTCGACCGCGCTGGAAATCCGTATCAGGATGAGCAGGGCAACGACTGGTGGGACAACGGCGAGCGTTTTGGCCTGTTCAGCCGTGTTGTAGCCAGGGTGGCACTCAATCAGATGGCACTGGACTGGACACCGGATGTGGTACACTGCAATGACTGGCAGACCGGACTGGTGCCGCCGTTCATGCGCCTCTTTGCCTCTGATTCCGTTCGGAGACCGCGGACAGTGTTTACCATTCACAACCTTTCCTATGCCGGGAAATTCTCCTATTCTCTCTTCGCGGGTCTCGGGCTTCCTGATGCCTGGTGGAATCCGGATATGCTCGAATTTTACGGGGAGTTTTCCATGCTTAAAGGCGGGCTTGTCTGTGCCGAGCATGTTACTACGGTGAGTCCAACCTATGCTGCGGAAATATGTGCCCCAGCCCGAGGCTTCGGATTTGAGGGGATTCTGCAACAGTGTGCCGCACAGGGGAAATTAAGCGGCATTCTCAACGGTATCGACACCGAGGTGTGGAATCCGGCGCGCGATCCATATATTGCCTATCCCTATTCACTGACAAAGGGGCGCGTAGCGCAGAAAAAGCGCAACAAGGAGCATGTAATCCATTCCCTTGCCCCGGCGCGGGCCCAAGTGGACGTGGTCGCGCCGCTATTGGGTTCAGTAGGACGCATGGTGGAACAGAAGGGAGCGGATCTGCTTCTGAAGGCCATTCCACTCTTGGTGGAAGAAAGCGATGCGAATTTTATCATACTCGGCTCCGGCGAGCGTATCTATGAAAAGGGATTTACCGCTCTGGCTCGGCGCTATCCCGGACGCGTGTTTGTGCGTATCGGCTACGCGGAAGATCTGGCGCATCAGATTGAAGCGGGGGCGGATATGTTTCTCATGCCTTCTCGCTTCGAACCATGCGGTCTCAACCAGATGTACAGCCTTGCATACGGGACATTGCCCATAGTTCACGCCACTGGGGGGCTCAAGGATACGGTAGTAGATGCTTCGGCAGCGAATATAGCTGCTGGAGAAGCTACCGGCTTTGTAATGCAGAAGGCCACGCTCACAGAACTGCGGCGCTGTATGGGGCATGCCCTGGAGTTGTATAGAAAGCCGCGTACCTGGCAGAAACTGCAGAAAAATGCCATGTTGCAGGATTTCGGCTGGCAGCGCAGTGCGGTAGCGTATCTGGATATTTATAAGAGTGAGGCTTAAACAGCAGCAACACTTTCTCAGAACAGACCAGGAGCACATATGGTTCCATTTACCTACGATGAACATGATGAAGAGGCGCTGCGTAAAGCACTGCGCTGTCTCGGCAATGATGAGCACAGCATCGAAACCAGTTTCCTTCACTACCTCTACAATGCGTTCGGGCGTCATCTGCGTTCACAAAAATACTATCTGTACAAAGCGCTCGCCTATGCCGTGCGCGATCGTCTTATGGCGCACTGGAAGCAGACCTGGCTCGCTCACTATGAAGCGGACACCAAGCGTGCGTACTATCTCTCCATGGAGTTTCTTATCGGGCGCTCCCTGAGCAATAATCTCTTCAATCTGGGGATTGACCGTAACACCGGCAAAGCCCTGTATGAGGTGGGGCTGGAGCTCGAAGAGGTGGAAAACGCGGAACACGACGCCGGTCTGGGCAATGGAGGCCTGGGGCGTCTCGCAGCGTGTTTTATGGATAGCTGCGCCACCCTGCAATTGCCGGTGGTGGGATACGGCCTGCGGTATCGCTACGGCATGTTCCGCCAGCGGATCCAGAACGGCTATCAGATAGAGGAACCGGATCAGTGGTTGGCGTACGGTGAGTACCCCTGGGAAATACGCCGCTCAGACTATACTTGTGTAGTGAAGTTTGGCGGTACTACCAGGAGCTACCGCGATCCCCACGATCACGGGAAGCTTACGGTTCACTGGGATCACACCGAAGAGGTTCTTGCGATTCCCTATGATGTTCCGGTGCCCGGGTACAAGAACAACACGGTCAACACCTTGCGCCTGTGGTCCGCAGCATCGGCGGAGGACTTTAATCTCACCGAGTTCAACACGGTCTCCTACTACGATAATGTGGCAGAGAAAAAGGCGGCTGAGAGTATAACCATGGTGCTCTATCCCAACGACGCGAGTGAAAGTGGAAAAGAGCTGCGCCTGCGCCAGCAGTATTTTCTGGTGTCTGCGAGTCTTTCCGACATAGTCAAACACTGGAAACGCGCCCATGGCGATGACTTCAGCGCCTTTGCACCCAATAATGTATTTCAACTCAATGACACCCATCCCAGTCTTGCGGTGGCGGAGCTCATGCGCATCCTGGTGGATGAAGAGAATATGGCATGGGAAGATGCCTGGGGAATAGTGACCCGGACCATGGCGTACACCAACCACACACTCCTGCCCGAAGCGCTCGAAACCTGGCCGGTGCAGATGTTCCGCAAGCTCCTGCCGCGTCTGTTGGAGATCATCTACGAAATAAACAGCCGTTTTCTTGCCCAGGTCTCCATGAAGTGGCCCCTGGAGCAGGAGCGCTATCAACGCATGTCGCTGATTAGTCAGGACCAGCGTATTCGCATGGCCCACCTTGCGCTGGTGGGGAGTTTTTCCGTCAACGGAGTGGCGGTAATCCATTCAGAGCTGCTAAAGCAGGGGTTATTTCGGGATTTTTACGAACTATGGCCGGGAAAGTTCAACAATAAGACCAATGGTGTCACCCCGAGACGTTGGCTCGCGGTAGCCAATCCCGGGCTACGCGCATTACTTAACAACACCATCGGCACCGAGTGGATGGTGGATCTGACCCGGTTGAAGGCGTTGGAGGAGCATCTGGAAGATGCTGACTTCCTGGATACCTGGGAGGGGGTGCATCGGCAGAATAAGCAACGCTTGGCGGATTTGATCAAAGAGCGCACCGGTGTCGAGGTTGATGCCGCGATGCTGTTTGATGTGCAGGTGAAGCGCATCCACGAATATAAACGCCAACTGCTCAATGTCCTCCACCTTGTGCATTTGTATGCGCGCATGAAGTTTGATAACTTCAAGCCTGAGGCCCGGCGCTGCGCTATCATCGCAGGGAAGGCCGCTCCCGGCTACGCCATGGCCAAAAAGATCATCAAGCTGATCCACAATGTAGCGGCGGTGATTAACCATGACCCGGACATTGGCGATGCGCTCAAAGTTGTGTTCATCCCCGACTACAATGTTTCCACCATGGAAGTTATATGCACCGGCACGGATCTGTCCGAACAGATATCCACTGCGGGCAAGGAGGCTTCCGGTACCGGGAACATGAAGTTCATGATGAACGGAGCGGTTACCATCGGTACCCTGGATGGAGCCAATGTGGAGATCCTCGAAGAGGTGGGGGAGGAGAACTTCTTTCTCTTCGGGATGAAGGTTGAAGAAGTGCAGGAGCATCGGCACCACTACGATCCGGCCAAAGTACTCGAGGTGGACCCGGATTTAAGTCGGGTGATGCAGTTGCTCAAATCCGGGCACTTTAACCGGTTTGAAGAGGGGGTTTTTGACGACATCATTGCATCTCTAATGGACCCGGCAGATCCGTGGATGACCTTGGCCGACTTTCGCAGTTATATTGAGGCGCAGGATCGCGCCGAAGAGGCATTTGGTGAACGCGAACGCTGGTTGCGCATGAGTATTATCAACTGCGCGCGCTGTGGCAGGTTTTCCACCGATCGTACCATGCAGGAATACAACAACGATATCTGGAAGCTCCAACCCATCGAGATTGAGTCTATCGAGAATTTGAAGCGTTAGAAGTGGGGATTGAAAAGCAGATTTCTGGTCACAGCATGGCTCAGTCTTTAAAGGAGACAGAGCCATGCTTTTTTGGGGCCTGAATTACGTATTTTTAGCCACTATACTGACGTGCTCTATTTCTGCAGATAGAGTACGTATTCAGTCAGAGTTTCAATCTGTTTCTGAGTTAAAACAGAAGAAAATGCCGGCATTCCGTCTTCACGGCCATCCTCGATAGATGTCAAAACAGCTTCACGCTCATTTCCGTAGCGGTAATTTTCCCCATTAAGAGCAGGCCCGTTGCGCGAGCCCATGCCGCTGCCTCGCGCGCCGTGGCAAGATGCACATCTTTGCGAAAACAACTCTTTACCACTGCGTAACAGCTGCTGTTGCGCAGTTAATTCCGTGCTCTGATCTGTATCGCATCCTGCTGCAAAGAAGGTTGTTGCAATGAACAGGCAAATGCTTAAAGTCTGAAAACTATAGAACGAAATTTTTTTGATCATGCTGGCCTCCGAAATACCCTAGTTGCAGAAAGAAGATTCACGCCATATTGCACGTTAACATACATTATTATGGCGCAGATGTTGGTTTTTGCAATTTCGTAGATGGTTGTGCAGTGATAACCAGCGGGCTGCAGGACGCAGCCCGCTGAGGGTATGAGCGCAGAATTTACTTCTGTTCGTTGTATTCGCGTCGCTCGTCCATAACCTTTACGGCACAGAATTCGCCACACATAGTGCAGGCGCCGTGCTCATCCGCAGCTTTGTTTTCGCTGCGTCTGGCGCGGGCGCGCTCCGGATCGAAGGCAAGAGAGTACTGTGTTTCCCAGTCCAGTTCTTTACGCGCTTTGGCCATAGCGTGGTCTTTTTCGATCGCGCCAGGTACTTTTTTGGCGATGTCTGCTGCGTGAGCGGCAATCCGGGTCGCGATGACCCCTTCCCTGACATCGTCGATATTCGGAAGGCACAGGTGTTCACTCGGAGTTACATAGCACAGGAAGTCTGCTCCGGCAGAGGCGGCAATCGCTCCGCCGATGGCGCAGGTGATGTGGTCGTAGCCAGCCGAAAGATCGGTTACCAGGGGGCCGAGGACGTAAAACGGTGCGCCGTTGCAGAGCTTTTTCTGCAGTTTGATGTTGGTTTCTATCTGGTCCAGGGGCACATGGCCCGGCCCTTCGATCATTACCTGAATTCCGGCATCCCACGCGCGCTTGGTTAACTCGCCCAAAGTGAGGAGTTCCTGCACCTGTGCGCGGTCCGTGGCATCGGCAAGGCATCCGGGACGGAAGCCGTCCCCGAGTGAAAGGGTGGCATCATAGGGCCGCACCAGTTCCAGGAGGCGATCGTAGTATTCATGCAGGGGATTTTCCGCATCATTGAAGGCCATCCACTTAGCGGTGAAAGACCCTCCGCGTGAAACCACGTCCATCATACGCCCCTGCTGATCCATGGCATCGAGGCTGCGGCGCGTAACCCCGCAGTGGACGGTGATAAAGTCAACCCCGTCATCGAGATGTTTTTTGATCCCGTCGAATATTTCGTCCACCGTCATCTCTACCATGGCTTTTTTCTTCTTGGACACCGTATCCACGGCCGCCTGATACAGGGGCACGGTTCCGATGCTTGCGCTGGTCTGGGCAATGATAGCGGCACGCACCTCATCGATAGGGCCTCCGGTGGAGAGATCCATGATCGCATGCGCTCCGGCTTCGATGGCAACCTTCGCCTTTGCGAGTTCGTTATCGATGTTGGTGTCGTCTTTGCTCGTGCCTATATTGGCATTGATCTTGGTGCGCAGACCTTCCCCGACCGCAAGAGGAGTGCCGTGGATATGCTTTACGTTATGGCAGATACATACAGTGCCGGCAGCAACGCGCTGGCGCAGGATTTCAGCATCAATCCCTTCGGCTTCTGCAGCCTGACGCAGGGTGTCGGTGATTATCCCCTTACGGGCAGATTCCATCAGTGTCATTATTCGGTCCTCTCATGTTGTGAATGAAGACTGCGCTTGAGTGCCTCCGCAGCAGCAAAGTGGTTTACCGGGCCGTGGCCGTGGCCAAGTTCCGGGGCTGTAGCTATTGCAATATGGATAAAGTCTTTGGTTATCTGTGCTGCAGCGGGGAGGGGAAATCCCTGCGCCAACAGCGCCGCGAGGGCGGCGGCAGTGGTGCATCCGGTGCCGTGGGTGTTAGGGGTGTCGATGCGTTCCTTTTCCAACACCATCGTGGTGTGGGCGTAACTCAGGATATCCATGGGCGCACCTTTGAGATGTCCCCCTTTCACGAGGACATGCGTCGCACCCATGTGTTGGAGGGCCTGCGCTGCTTCCTCCATCCCCGTTTTGTCACTGATCCTGATCCCTGTCAGCGCTTGTGCTTCCGGGATATTGGGGGTGAGAAGATAGGTCAGAGGGAGGATCTCCTCTTTGAATGCAGCTACGGCTTCGGGCTGGAGAAGGTTTGCCCCCCCCTTGGCTATCATCACCGGATCGACGACGTTCAGTGTGGGAGCGTGGCGCAGAACCTCTGCCACGGCACGGATAATCTCCGCACTGAAGAGCATTCCGGTTTTCACTACATCCGCGCCGATATCTTCAAGGACGGACTGGGCCTGTTGCGCTACAAACGCAGGCGGAACCGGGTGGATTCCCTGAACACCGGTGGTGTTCTGCGCGGTAAGGGCGGTGATCGCGCTACTGGCATAGCTGCCCAGCAGGGTCACGGTTTTAATGTCTGCCTGGATTCCCGCACCGCCGCCGGAATCGGAGCCCGCAATGGTAAGGACTCTGCCTATGGGTGGCTGGGCGGTGCCACAACACGGACCACGCCGAAACATCAGACTCAGCTCACGCGCCGCCACATCGGGGCGCGCTGCGTTCATTACCGCAGAAACCACTGCGGCAGAACAGGCTCCGTGGCGGATCACTTCGGGGAGATTGTGTGCATGGATTCCGCCGATGGCAACCACGGGGATATCCACTGCGTTGCACACCCTACCCAGTTCCTCAAGACCGATGTGCACCGCATCCCCCTTGGTGTTGGTAGGATAGACGCTCCCACACCCGATGTAGTCGGCACCGTGCTCCTGGGCGCGCTTTGCCAGAGCCACATTCTGGGTGGAAACGCCGATGATCGCTTGTTCTCCCAGTTGTGCACGTGCATGCGCCACCTCCCCATCGTCCTGCCCGAGGTGAACGCCGTCCGCACCAAGTTCCAGCGCGAGGTCCACATTGTCGTTGACGATAAAGCACGCATTGCACTCTCGGCACATGGCTTTGAGTTTGGTGCCCAACTGAAGTTGGTTGGCAGCAGGGGCACGCTTAGCCCGCAGCTGGACAATGCGCGCACCGCCTTTGAGGGCGAGGCCGACGGCAGCGAGGATTTCCTCCTCGGTACCTTCCTGAGTTATTACGTAGAGTCCGTGAATTTTATTTTTGTGTTTTGCAGGGTGCATAGTCGCGTATTTCTCCCATAAAAAAAACCGCACCCGGGGAGGGTGCGGTTAAAGACACTTGGCTAAGTGTGTGTTTAATGTCGCTTCCCTACGCCGGTATAACCCGGATCAGGTTCCAAGGGTCGCTCAAAAGAGCTCTCAGTGGAATAAACCACTCCCCCAGCTTCGTGTTATTTTGTCACCCTAAGATATCTGTGAGAAGGTGTCAACCTCCTGTGTAGAATAACTTTACACCCGCCGATGCCTCATGGTACAAGAAACACCATTCCATCAGGGTGGCGAAGCAGTCTCAACAGACCTGCGCCCCCTTTTCTTTTGCACATTTATTAAACCCTCAGTACGTAGCATATCCGACCATGCATTATGCACATCGCCCCACCAGGGTAGAAATAGATCTGGCCGCTCTGCGGCATAACTATATGCAACTGCGCCGTCGCACTGCCACCGATGTGGATATTATGGCGGTAGTGAAGGCCGATGCATATGGTCACGGCGCGGTTTTTGTCGCCCAGACTCTACAGGATGCCGGGGCCTCCATGTTTGGTGTAGCCATAGCGGAGGAGGGTTTGGAACTTCGTCGCGCCGGAATAGTGAAACCCATTCTGGTTCTGGGAGGCGCGTGGCCGGGGCAAGAAGATATCGTTCTTACTGAGCGCATGCACACCACGGTGTTTGAGTATGCTCAACTGGAACGCCTCAATAGTGCCGCAAAACGCCAGGGGCGTAGATGCGCGTGTCATATCAAGCTCGATACCGGCATGGGTCGTCTCGGCCTTCAGTTGGAAGATCTTCCCGGATTTCTCGCACACCTCAGACATTTCGAGCATATCGATATCGTTGGAGTGATGAGCCATATGGCGCTGGCAGATGTGCCGGAGCACCCGCACAACGCTATCCAGATGGAGGTGTTTGCGCGTGGGGTAGAGCAGATCAGGGCGGCCGGGTTTACCCCGCACTATCTACATACCTATAATAGTGCTGCCAGCTTTGCTCCCCCTTCCTCCATGTGTAATCTGCTACGTCCGGGGATAGCCCTGTACGGTGGACAGCCCCTCGCCGCCACCCGCCTCGATTTGCGCCCCGTGATGAACTTTCGCACCCAGATTGCGCACCTGAAGTGGATTCCGCGCGGGCGCGGAGTCTCTTACGGGCTGCACTTTACCGCCACCCGTCCAACCCTGGTCGCTGCAGTGCCGGTGGGATACGCAGATGGCTACAATCGTTTGCTATCCAACGGATTTGAGGTCATTGTAAATAGATGCAAGGTGCCGGTGATCGGCAATGTATGTATGGATTGGACCATGCTGGATGTAACCGATGTCCCCGGCGTTGCAGAGTACGACGATGTCACCCTGCTGGGGTGTGAAGGGGATGTGTGTGTATACGGCGAAGACTGGGCCGAGCGGATCGGTACCATCTCCTACGAAGTATTTTGTCAGGTGAGTAAGCGGGTTCCGCGCGTATATTTGCCAGGCAATACTGAGGGTGACAACCTCAACTCTGAATGCGAAGTATGCGGTTACAAAGGAACAGATAAACCAGGGGTTTCGAAATACACCAGGGATGTCTGAAATGCGCCAGGATTGTAATGCGCTGATGTTTGCCCTTGATCTGGGAACCACCACCCTCGCAGGTCAGCTCGTGGATCAACGTGGGCATATCCGTGCCCGGGCAGCGGTATTCAATCCCCAGATGACGTTCGGTCAGGACACCATCCGCCGTCTCGAACATGCAACAACGGCACAAGGCAGAGAACAGCTACGTGAAGCGCTCAGTCAGGGTATCACTGATGTGTTTACCCTTTTGTGCAGGGATGCCGGGGTAGATGCCTCGGTTGTGCAGCGCGCGGTAGCGGCGGGAAATTCAGGCATCAGCATCCTTGCTCGTGGCGGCGATGGCAGCTCTCTTCTGCGCCCCCCGTATCGCCCCGATTCGTGTGCTGGCATCAATCTTGATGTGGCCGGACTGCAGGTGCCGTTGTATCTGTTCCCCCTTGTAGGAGGCTACGTGGGGGGGGATCTGCTCGCGGTATTGTATGCGCTGGATAACCCTGTGCCCGGTTCACTGATTGTGGATATAGGCACCAATGCCGAGATGGCCCTCTTTGATGGGACACGCTGGCTCGCAACCTCTGTTGCCGCAGGTCCGGCGTTCGAGGGTGGCAATCTCAGCTGCGGCATGCCGGCAGGACCGGGTGCGGTGCGCGGCGTGCAAGTAGAGAATGAGCGCTTCTGCCTGGATATCATCTCTGCAGCGCACCCCCGTGCCGGGCATGCTTCCCCGCTGGGGCTGTGTGGCAGTGGGGTGGTAGAAACCCTGGCGGCAGCGTTGGAATACGGTCTGGTCGGGCGCGATGGCACGATTGCTGATCCGAATGCGGTGGAGACCAATCTGGCGCGCTACATAGGTTTCCAGCCCACTATGCCTGGGGACTCGATTTCCGGAGCTGAAGGAGGACACGCCTACGTGCGTGTGTATCGGGATGCACGCGTGGATCTGCGCCTCTTACAGGAAGATATCCGCCAGCTCCAGCTCGCCAAGGGAGCGGTATATGCCGGGGCTGAATGCCTGATGCAGCGTGCCGGGCTCGAATCTGCAGCGCTAAAGCGCGTGTATATCACCGGCGCCCTGGGGGGCGCAATCAGTCCGCAGATCCTGAACGCAATTGCCCTGCTCCCCGGATACATGATAAATAAGGTTGAATTTGTCCGGGATGGGGTGCTGCATGGGCTGGTGCGTTTCCTGCGAAGCGAAGAGGGCAAGTCTGAGGTGGAAAGCCTGCGCACCCAGATCAAGCTCTATCCCCTCTCGGGAACCCCCGCTTTTGAACGCGCCTTTGTAAATGCCCTGAATTTTTGAACATCCCTGCCCCTGGCCTGCATCGCAGGAACAACAGGTAGGGTGAAATCGGCTTAAGGCCCGGATCAGATTAAGGCCCGGCTAGATACGCTCTTCACTAAATTTTAGCGCGCAGCAGTGGGATTTTACTTGTCTGTATGCGCATAAACACGTAAACATAAGCGTCTTAGTCTGAATTGACGCACTCGCTTCAAATTCAATACACTGGGAAAGGATTCGACATGGCTGTTATTAAACGTGTACTTATAAGCGTTTCCAACAAAGAGGGTATCGTAGATTTTGCCCGCGTTCTGGCCGATTTCGGGGTGGAAATACTTTCCACCGGCGGTACTGCTACGCTGCTGCGTGAGCAGGGGTTGGAGGTTAAGGAGGTCGCGGATTATACCGGATTTCCTGAAATGCTCGATGGTCGGGTCAAGACCCTGCATCCCAAGGTCCACGGTGCGCTGTTGGGGTTGCGTGACAATCCCGCGCATACCGATAAGATGGAGGAGCACGGGATTGAGCCCATCGATATGGTCGTGGTGAACCTGTATCCATTTGAGGCTACTGTTGCCAAAGATGGCTGCACCCTTGAGGATGCGATTGAAAATATCGACATTGGTGGTCCGACCATGTTGCGCAGCGCAGCAAAAAACAACCGTTTTGTCACCGTTGTAGTGGATAACGCTGATTACGCCTGCGTGGCGGAAGAGCTGCGGAATAACAGCGGCGCGGTTTCGGAGCAGACCAACTTCCGCCTGGCGGTAAAGGTGTACCAGCACACCGCAGCGTACGATGGTGCCATCTCCAACTGGCTCGGGTGTCGCACAGGCGCAGAGCAGACTCGATTCCCCTCCGCCCTCACTCTGCAGTTTCAGCAGAAGCAGGTTATGCGCTATGGAGAGAATCCCCATCAGGATGCAGCCTTCTATGTAGAAAAGGGCAGTACCCAGGCGAGCGTCGCGACTGCTACACAATTGCAGGGCAAAGCGTTGTCCTACAACAATATCGGCGATACCGATGCGGCACTGGAGTGCATCAAGCAGTTTGATGAAGCCCCTGCATGTGTCATTGTCAAACACGCCAATCCATGTGGAGTAGCGGTGGGGGACGACCTCTTAAGTGCGTATGAACGCGCCTTCAGCACCGATTCTGAATCGGCCTTCGGTGGCATCATCGCGTTTAACCGCACCCTCGATGCTGCGACCGCAAAGGCCATTGTGGAGCGTCAGTTTGTCGAGGTTATTATCGCGCCGCAGGTATCTCCAGAAGCGGTGGAAGTGGTAAAGGCGAAGAAGAATGTACGCCTGCTCGAGTGTGGTTCCTGGACTGGACAGAACCCCGGTAGACTCGAATACAAACGCGTTAATGGCGGCCTCCTGGTGCAGGATCTGGATCAGGAACTCACCCGCGAGATGAAGGTGGTGAGCAAACGCCAGCCCACAGAAAAAGAGATGGAAGATATGCTCTTCAGCTGGCGGGTGGCTAAATTTGTGAAATCCAACGCCATTGTGTACGCCCGCGACGGCATGACCATCGGGGTTGGAGCGGGGCAGATGAGCCGGGTGAATTCAGCGCGTATTGCGGCAATCAAGGCGGAACAGGCCGGTCTAGAAGTGAAGGGTTCTGCCATGGCCTCTGACGCCTTTTTCCCGTTCCGCGATGGCCTCGACAATGCGGCAAAAGAAGGGGTTACTGCAGTAATCCAGCCGGGTGGCTCCATCCGCGATCAGGAAATTATCGATGCCGCTGATGAGCATGGCATTGCCATGGTATTCACAAGCATGCGCCATTTCCGCCATTAAGAGTACAAAATCAAGACGGTGGAAGAGATACAGAATATACACATTGAAGCCGGCGCGAAGGTGCTGGATGTTAACGGCAGCAGGAGTATATGATGAAGATTCTGGTTGTAGGCGGCGGAGGCCGCGAACATGCCCTGATATGGAAAATTGCCCAATCTGAAGGTGTGGACAAGATATACTGCGCCCCCGGCAACCCCGGCATTGCCGAACTCGCTGAACTAGTGCCCATTGTGGTGGACGATATCGATGCGCTGTACGAATTTGCGCACTCGAAGCAGATAGATCTGACTGTGGTGGGGCCGGAGCTTCCCCTTACCCTCGGGATAGCGGATAAATTCCGTGCCGGGGGTCTGGATGTGTTCGGGCCGAGTAAAGCCGCAGCTCAGCTGGAAGGGAGCAAGGGCTTCTCCAAGGATATTATGCAGAAGTACTCCATTCCCACCGCAGCATATGCATCCTTTACCCAACGCGATGCCGCAGTGGAATATATTCGCGAGCAGGGCTCCCCTATCGTGGTGAAGGCAGATGGACTCGCCGCCGGCAAAGGGGTTATTCTGGCACAGACCGAAGCAGAAGCCATTCAAGCCATTGACGAAATTCTGGTGCAGGGCAAGTTTGGTGACGCCGGTGAGGCTGTGGTGATTGAGGAGTTTCTCTACGGCGAAGAGGCATCATTTTTTGCCTTCACCGATGGGAAAAACATCCTCCCTCTTGCTTCATCCCAGGATCACAAACAGATTTTTGACGGCGATCAAGGACCCAACACTGGAGGGATGGGAGCGTATTCCCCGGCACCGGTGGTTACCGATGCACTGTATGAGCGCATCGTAACCGAAGTGGTGCAACCCACTATTGACGGTATGGCAGCCGAAGGAACTCCCTATCAGGGGATTTTGTTTGTGGGCCTGATGATCGATGGGGATAACTTCAAGGTGCTAGAATTCAACGCACGTTTCGGCGATCCCGAAGCGCAGCCCCTGCTGTGTCGTATGAAGTCCGATCTGGTGCCGGTGCTGCAGGCATGCGCGCGCGGAGAGCTCAATGTATCCGCGCTCGAATGGTATGAGCGCGCTGCGGTGTGTGTAGTGCTGGCTGCGGGGGGATACCCCGGCAGTTACCCCAAGGGGGATGAGATCAGCGGTATCGATGCCGCCAACGCTATTGATGGCGTGCATGTGTTCCATGCCGGAACCGCGGCACAGGGTGGACACATTGTAACCGCAGGCGGGCGCGTTCTCGGCGTTACCGGTTGGGATGACACTATTGAAGCGGCGATCGCGAAAGCCTATGCGGGCGCGGCAAAGATCAGCTGGGATGGTATGCAGATGCGCCGCGATATCGGGCAGAAAGCCCTGAAACGCGCGTAGCATATATAAATGATCGACATGATGTAGAAATTGGGAAGAAAAAACCTGTTCTGCATAGTAGCTCTGCCACGCAAAAATTAACTACTTGATACCAAATAAGGAACTAAGCGTATGGAAAAGCCAGTAATTGGGATACTGATGGGAAGTGATTCTGACTACGAAGTGATGCGTGAAGCTGCACGCGCGCTGCAGGAGTTTGACGTACCGTTTGAGATGCTCGTATCCAGCGCCCACCGCTCACCGCAGCGTACTCTGGAGTACGCCGCCAACGCGCGCGAGCGTGGCATTCGTGCCTTTATCGTTGGTGCCGGAGCTGCTGCACATCTGGCCGGGGTGGTTGCATCCAAAACAACCCTGCCGGTGATCGCTGTCCCCATTGATAGCACTGCCCTCAAGGGATTGGATGCCCTGCTTGCAACCGTACAGATGCCGGGCGGAATCCCGGTGGCGAGTATGGCCATCGGCAAAGCCGGGGCAAAGAACGCAGGTCTGTTTGCGGTGCAGCTTCTTGCCGCAACTGATGCAGACCTCGCAGCACGTCTCGACGCATCGCGCACCGCCATGGCAGACAGCGTGGCGGAAAAGAGTGAACGCTTACAGCAGCGTCTGAGTGCAGACGGTCTCGCATAATTTTTAACCACAGCTGGCGCGACGGAGGCAGCGCCCGCACCAGCGAAGGAGAACCAGAATCTTGACTCAAAAACAACAAAGCATATTGACAAAACTGTGGGATTTTTTCTGTTCCCTGAAATTGTCGATCTTCTGCCTGATAACCCTGGCGATTACCTCCATAATTGGAACCGTCATTCAGCAGAATCAGACCAAAGAGCACTATCTCAAGGTCTTTGACCCGGATACCTACGAACTTCTCAACTCTCTGCAGATGTTCGATATGTACCATTCCACCTGGTTTATCGGGCTGCTGATTCTATTTTGCATTAACCTCGTCTGCTGCTCCATCAAGCGACTGCCCCGGGTATGGAAGATGGTTACCCGCCCGGCCCTGGTGCCAAGTAATGCCGCACTCGAGGCATTCTCCAACACCACCGAGCGTAACGTGCGCGGGAATCTGGATGAAGTTCGCACCCGGATGGAGACGTTTGTTAAAGAACATTTTGCCCCTACGCGTTGCACCGAAACCGACGATGGTGTGTACCTGTATGCAGAGAGGAACAAATATGCGCGCTTTGGCGTATATGTTACCCATCTCTCCATTCTGATCATCTTTGTCGGGGCGATTATCGGCAATGTCTTCGGGTATAAGGCCTACGTCAACATCCCCGAGGGTGGTTCCGTGGATAAGGTGTGGCTACGCAGTGGGGAGCCCATCGATCTGGGCTTCAAGGTGACGTGCGAAGATTTCTCCGTGAGCTTCTACGAAAACTCACAACGCCCCAAGGAATACAAAAGTATCCTCACGGTGGAAGAGAACGGTGAAGTGGTGGTGGACAAGCGCCCCATCGTGGTCAACGATCCTCTGAGCTATAACGGCATCACCTTTTATCAGTCCAACTACGGCCCTGCCGGCTCGGAGATCATGACCATTAAGGTTCAGCTCCGTGGCGAGGACAAAACCCAGGCTTTTACCCTGCGCCGGGGTGAGAAGGCACAGCTACCCGATGGAACCAGTATAACTGCAGCCGATTTCACCCAGTCATACCGCAACTTTGGTCCGGCCGCGCGCCTTAGCGTACAAAAAGTGGGCGAGGCTGCTACCTCCGTTATTGTATTCAAGAATTTCCCTGAGTTTGATAAACAGCGCAAAGGGACCTATCTGTTCTCCCTTGAGGAATTTGATCAGCGCTATTACACCGGTCTCCAGGCGACCAAGGATCCGGGCGTGTGGGTAGTGTGGCTTGGCTGTACCCTCCTGGTGGTCGGGTGCCTGATTGCGTTCTTTGTCTCCCATCGACGCATGTGGGTTGTCCTGCGTGAGAAAGACGGTAAAGTGCAGGTGCGTCTGGTTGGGACATCACACCGCAATCAACCGGCCTTTGAGCTCTATTTTGACAAACTCAAAGAAGCGTTTAACAAACAACTGGCGTAAGCCAGTCAGAATACAAAAGGGGTATCTACCATGACTAGTGGAGCATTATTCAATCTGGTTACTATCGGCTACTTTGCCGCAATGGTAATGTTTATCGGGTTTTTAGCCACACGCAATTTTGGTGTGGCACGCATCGCAAGCTGGACAGCAATCGCCGGTTTTATTGTGCATACCGTAGGCATCGGTCTGCGCTGGTACGAGACTTATCAGATCCCCGGGGGCGAAGGGTATGCCCCCATGTCGAATCTGTATGAATCCATTGTATTTTTTGCGTGGACCATTCTCCTTATCTACATACTCATAGAATGGAGATACAATCAGAAGGCTGTGGGCGCGTTTGTATTGCCGTTTGCATTCCTTGCCATGTCGTGGGCGCAACTCTCCCTCGACTCCACCATCTCTCCTCTGGTGCCGGCACTGCAGAGTAACTGGCTCACCTATCACGTAATCACCTGTTTCCTCGGCTATGCCGCGTTTGCAGTGGCGTGTGGGGTATCGATCATGTATCTCATCAAGGTGCGCAAAGAGGAGAAGGCCGACGATAAAGCCGGGGGCATTCTGAGTCTGTTCCCCAGCGCCAAGATTCTTGATGATATGAACTACAAAGCGATCATGATCGGCTTCCCCCTCCTTACACTGGGGATCATCACCGGCGCTGCCTGGGCCAACTACGCCTGGGGCACCTACTGGAGTTGGGACCCCAAGGAGACCTGGAGCCTGATCGTATGGTTCATCTACGCCGCTTTCCTCCATGCCCGCATCACGCGCGGTTGGGCCGGACGCCGCGCCGCATACCTGTCCATCATCGGCTTTGTTGCCACAGTATTCTGCTATCTGGGGGTTAACCTCCTTCTCTCCGGGCTCCATTCATACGGAGGCTGAGCAGATTAAGTAATTGAAAAATAATAAAGCAAAAGGCCCGCTCTCCGTCGGAGAGCGGGCCTTTTGTGGATGTCAGCGGGTGTAAAAACTTTCTCTATTATTTTCGAACATTAGATGCTTGGGGACCTTTTTGGCCCTGGGTGACGTCAAAAATCACACGGTCTCCCTCGGCCAGAGATTTAAATCCCTCACCCTGGATTTCGGAATGATGAACGAACACATCATCTCCACCTTCCTGCTCGATAAAACCAAAACCTTTTGCATCGTTGAACCACTTCACAGAACCTTCAGCCATTTTTAACTCCATGTTCCCCTGGGGGAATGCTTTTTGTTGTGCAAACCATATTTACGTAAAAATAAAAAACCACGCAACCGTAAGAGGTCTGCGTGGCATATTCGTGACCGATTAATTTTTAATCTCGTCCAACAAATTATTTCTGCACAAACGTTTCAGAACTTCAATCCTACTACGAAAACCCAAGTCAGTGCAATGTTAACATCATCTTCGGATTATTCTGACATTGGTTAGCCCCCCCAGTGCCGGATGGTTGGCACTCGACCGTGTTGATTATTAAATCTTTGAACCTGTTGGACGGCGATACGTCCGGATTGACAGGAAATGAGGTCAGCTCGACCGGAATCACCCGCAAAGGAATTCCGGGGGCAGCATATTCAACGCTATGTTTTCCTGGTCTTTCTAAGATACATATACTTTTTCCGAACCTGGAAGAGAACCTGTCGAATCCGCTGGTGCTTTAATCGGTGCAAACTTCGATTTTGCCTTGAGTTAAATGGACTTCATTGCCCCGATGGAAAATTGTAAGCTCCGTCCCTTCGCGCAACAGATAGCTCACCTTTTTGTGCTCCACCGTGACTTCCAGGTTCTGTCCGCGGGTGCAGAGAGGGAACTGCAGGCAGCGTATCTGCCTGGGAAGACGGGGATCGAAATTCAGCACGCCAGCGTCATCACGCATTCCGGCAAAGCCGTATACCGCAACCATCCATGCACCCCCCCATTGAAGCAATATGGCACCCAACTTTAACATTGCCACCTATATCAGCAAGGTCCATCAGGACGGCATAGCGCGCATATTTGACCGCTTTTTCCATGTCATCGATTTCAGCGGCAATGATGGCCTGAATGCAGGCTGATAGTGACGAATCGCCGGTTGTAAGAGGATCGTAGTAGTCGAAGTTGTGTTTTTTCTGCTCTTTGGAGAAGTCTTTCCCCAGAAGAAACATCGCCAGGACCACATCGGCCTGTTTAATCACCTGATGGCGATAAATAACGAGGGGATGGTAGGAGAGCAACAGCGGGAAGTGATCGCGCGGAGTGGCCTTGATATCCCAGACTTCGCGCTCGAGAAAATTGTCGTCCTGCGGATTGATGTCTAGGTTTTGGTCAAAGGGAATATACATGCGTTCCGCTGCTTCCTTCCAATCTGCAACCTCGCTCATCTGGAGCTTGGTGCGATGCACCAGGGTCGCAAAATGTTCGGGGTGGTGCTGCTCCATTTCGCTGACGGTTTGGGCGGCATAGCGCAGGTTTTCGCGCGCCATCAGATTGGTAAAGGTATTGTTGTTGACCACGGTGGTGTATTCATCGGGGCCGGTGACGCCATGGATACAGAACTGACAGCCGTTACGTTTGGAAAAAAAGCCGATATCAAACCAGAACCGCGCGGTTTCAACCAGCATTTCCACTCCTTCATTAAACAGCAGGGACTTGTCGTCGGTAACCTCTACGTATTTACGCAGAGCGTACATGATATCGGCATTGATGTGATACTGGGCGGTGCCGGCGACATAGTTCGCGCTCGCTTCTTCGCCGTTGATTGTGCGCCAGGGGAACAGGGCGCCTTTCTGGTTGAGCTCTCTGGCTCTCTGGCGCGCGATATCGAGCATACTGTGACGAAAGCGGAGAAGATTACGCGCGATGCGGGGGTTGCTGTAGGTTATAAAGGGTAAAACGTAGATTTCCGTATCCCAGAAATAATGGCCCTCATAGGTTTGCCCCATCAGACCTTTGGCGGGAATGCTGGTGCCCTCCGCGCGAGCCGAAGCCTGGAGAATCTGGAACAGATTCCAGCGCAGTGCCTGCTGGAATTCGCCGGTCTCAGTCTGTTTCTCTTCGGAGTTGGCGTCTATTTTCACATCACTGTGCTGCCAGAAATTATCCATGTAGCGCCGCTGGCTCTCCAGCAGTGTTTTGAAGCCATCCTTTTTTGCTCGATCCAGAGTCCACCTGGCGCGGGTAAAGAGCTTTTTTGCCGGCGCGCTGGGGGACGTGTGATAGGCGGCAAATTTGATTAACTGTATGGGCTGGCCTGGTTTAGCATCGACCCGGAACTCAACTCTGCCTTCATTTTCCGAACATTCAGCGTGCCATTCGTAGGGACATTCGGTTTTAAATTGATGGTCTATGCCACATGCCAGGGTCATGCCGCTGTTGTGAGTCTGGTGTCCCAGGAAGAGCCTTTGCTGATCACATACATGGCCTTGCGGGACCAGAACCTCTTTATCAAACCCTTTTGCCTGGCGAGGATCTTCAATGCCGGCTTGATTTTTCTGCGCGCCGGTGATTTCCGACGAAATGACTACCGGTGCTGCGGCATTAAGGATAGTGACCTGATAGGAAAAGGCCGCCAGATGGCGATGTTCGAATGAAACCAGGCGTTGCGATTCGATCAGCACCCGTTTTCCGGACGAGGTTTCCAGCAGGACTTGCCGGTCAAGGGTGCCGGCCTGCATGTCAAGGGTGCGTTGGTAGAGCTGGAGGCTGACTTCTGGCAGGGAAAAGGGTTCATCATCGATATAGAGGGAAATTCCTTTGCTGTCGGTGACGTTGAGCATGGTCTGACCGGTTTTGGCGAAGCCGTACGCACCTTCACTGTAGACAATCGGCCAGGTTTCGTGAAAGCCGTTGATAAAGGTTCCCCGTTGAAAACAGGGGTGCCCTTCTTCAAAATTGCCGCGCAGTCCCAGATAACCATTGCCGAGGGAAAAAAGCGTTTAGGTCTGGGCCAGGAAGCGGGGATAAAAACTGGTTTCGATAATCTTCCATGGATTGACCGGGTAAATATGCAGAAGAGGATTGAGGGTTTCATGACGAATCATCGCTTCAAGACCTTTCCCTGTAGCCGTTCACACATGTGGTTATTTCACTGTTCAGCATGACGAACTGATCCATGGCTGCATGAACCCGTTTTCGGGATGTTGCTGTCATTCGGGGCTGTCCCGGATGTTTACCCAAAGGAAATCAATAGCTGGATAAGTTTTTACCCTGGTAGCAGCTCAGCAAGATCGCTGACAACTATATCGGCTCCATTTTTCTTTAATTCCGGGGCATCGCCATGTCGATCGACTCCCACAACCAGGCCAAAGTTGCCCTTGCGTCCCGCTTGGACACCGACAATTGCGTCTTCGATAACGATGGCACGGCTGGGGTCAACTTCCAACAATTCAGCCGCTTTAAGGAAGGCTGCCGGGTCCGGTTTGCTGGGCAGGGACAAGGTTTCCGCTACTTTACCATCGACCTGGACTTCAAACAGATCGACGATTCCGGCAGCAATAAGAATATCTTCGCAATTTTTGCTGGCGGAGACAACCGCCGTACGGATTTTTTTCCAACAGATAGCGCACCAGTGCGATTGAACCTTCAAAAACTCCGACGTCCCCGGCAGCGAGCATTTCGTGGAGTAGCTGGTTTTTACGGTTGCCCAGACCGCATATCGTCTCTTCATCGGGTGGGCTATACGGGGTGCCGTAGGGAATTTCAATATCACGTGACTGAAGAAAGCTTTTAACCCCTTCGTAGCGCAATTTGCCATCCATGTAAAGGCGGTAGTCCCGGTTTATATCGAAGGGTTGAAAGGCTACTCCGGTAGCGCGGGACTTTTGCTGCAGGTATTGATCGAACATCTGTTTCCAGCAAATAGCATGCAGTTTCGCCGTCGAGGTTAAGACTCCATCAAGGTCAAAGAGAGCCGCTTCATAACGGTCAAAATCAATGTTTTTGTCCAATTTCGCCTCCTGAGGGTGTTTTCTTGTAGCATAACTGGGCAACCGGGGGATGATGCTGGCGATCCGGTCTCATACAAGTCTAACGAAATTTGTTCAACATACAACCTGCACCTTTGTTCTCATCCCAGGACTTCATTCAGGAAGTTCCTGAGCGAATCAGCTGATTGAAACATACCGCAAAAGGCCCGCTCTTCAATAGAGACGGGCCTTTGGGTTCTTATAGGTTGAATTCAGAACATCAAATTGAATAGAAATCCTTATTTGTTCCTTCTTCTGCTGGCAAAAGCAAGCCCCACCAGACCGCCACCCAGGAGAATAATTGTGCTTGGCTCAGGGACTGGATTAGTGGAAGGAGTATTTGAGAAACTACCTGCTTGTAGAAATACACCTGAATCCAACGCAGTGTCTCCAGCGTCCGCTATCGCGAGTTTTATGCTGTAAGTTTGCCCGGCAGTTAAGTTAGTTACGGCAGCTGTCAGCATATCGGTGAAGCCATCATATTCAAAGTCAAAGGCTCCGGTACCATCGTTGTCATTGTAAAAGCCTGAGTTGACAGAGATATTTACATCGGAAAAAGCATGTACTTTAAGTATGTTATATCATTTTGCTATTTTAAACCGGACAGTAGTGAAAAAATATTGCAAAAGTGTCCTCCAATATTTCTAACCTAAACCAGGACATGTTCTGTCCTGCGGTTCCTGTTTACTCCTGAAGAATCTCCCCAAAATATGATTTATTCTTAATTGCTCCCCTTGAATATTTCAAAATATTTGTTATATCTTCATCTAAGAATAAAATAATTGTCATAGTTGAACATTGCACCCCATCGTCAATTGTTGCCGAATGGGTGCAGACTTGACATCTAGCGGTTGTCGCAGGTTTCTGCTTAATCTAATAAGTCCTTTATGGCTCAGACTCGTGGCAGCTATTCCCGGCCGCCCCATAAACTGCTGAAATCAGGACGGTCATAATTTTTGCTTTCGTAAACAAATGCCAATATCATCTTCAGGCGGTACATGTATACAGTAGAGGTTATTCGGCATCG
>Ga0136556_1000250_pt1 | contig 37044 bp, 39 predicted proteins | sample AntRauTorckE6831_FD_104780 | JGI IMG/M metagenome (GOLD analysis project Ga0136556, IMG submission 104780) | Saline lake microbial communities from Rauer Islands, Antarctica - Metagenome Torckler E6 #831 | ecosystem: Environmental > Aquatic > Non-marine Saline and Alkaline > Saline | place... | reverse complement strand
TCGTCGAGGACGTCGTCCAGGCTAACATCGAAGGCGCACGGAGCGAACACGTCGGCGAGGCATACAACGTCGGCACAGGTGAGTCAGTCTCCATTCGAGAACTAGCTGAACTAATCCAAGAGATCACCGATACCAATGCCGACATCATCCATACCGACCCCCGAGAAGGGGATATCGATCACTCCGAGGCGGACATCTCGAAGATCCAATCGAAGCTAAACTACGAAGCTACCGTCTCATTGCGGGAGGGTCTCGAACGGACGATCGAATGGTATCGTAATCACAAATAAATCACCGCTTAAAAGAGTTCCACTCGGCGCTAGTAGCTGCCATTTTTGCAACTCCCCGTACCATAGGAGCCGCTAAAACGACTCTGTAGCGCCATTGCTAGTGGGGATTTGAATCTATAGTTGCTCTTTAGAGTTCCTGTCCATCCTATCCATATCGGCGAATCCATCCGTCCCGGTAAGACTCATAGCCCCAGACATTCGACTCCGTTCTCTCGAATACTCTCGGAAGAACTACGTCTTTTGAGACGGATTCGACGGTAGATGCCGTCGCTCGAAATGAACGGCCAGTCCGTCCGTCTTATGACCTTCCTCGGGCTTGTTGTTTCTCTGGTTGCCCTGCTTCTGTGGGCCGGGACGCTTTCGCCCAACCCAGGGATGAACAGTTTTCCTGGGAATGCAGAGGCCGGTCCGAACCCGAGTGTGTATCTCGGTCAGCACGTCTCTCTCGGAGGCACCGTCGTTTCGACGCAGCCCGTCGTCGTCGAGATCGAGTATGGCGTGGCCGATATGCGTCAAATCACGTTCGTGAATCTGGATCGGTCAGTTTCCGAGGGCCAGCAAATCACTGGTTTCGGGGTCCTAACCGATGGCTCTACCCTTGTGATTGAACGAGTGATCGTACGCTCACCGTGGGAAATCTGGTACATGTACGTCATCTCTTTCTTTGGTGGTCTCTGGGTGCTCTCGAGAATCGTAACGCACTGGGAAATCGATCGTGATCAGCTCGCCTTCCGTCCACGATGTGATGACGATGGCTGACGTCCTCACACACGTGCTCGTGGGCTATATCCTTGGGACAGTGTTCTCGTTTCGCTCCGAATGGGTTCGGGCTCCCCAGGTCACGCTCGTCATGCTTGGAGCGCTCTCGCCCGATATCGTAAAGATCAAACTCCTTCTTTCGGCAGAAATGGTCGAGTTGGCCCTCGGAATGCCATTCAGTTGGCGCCCGCTCCACACCCCTACTGGTAGTTTCCTTGTAGTCGGTCTCGGCGCGCTTCTTGTCTCGGCCGAACATCGCAACCGCGTCTTCGTACTCCTGGCTGTCGGCGCGGGCTCTCACCATATCCTCGACGTACTGCTCATAAACCCTTCGGGGTACGCTTATCCACTCTGTTGGCCACTCACGGACTACCGCCCACCGAGGGGCATGCTGTACCTGAGCAGCGACCGCTTGCCTGTGCTCGTTGCCGGAACGGTAGCGGCAATCGTGTGGAAGGTCCAGAAGAAGATTCGATAGCGATTTCACAGTGGTTTGTCTTCATATACTGACATCACCTGCTTGCTATTGAACCACAGTATGCATTGCTCACCTTTTTGAATTAAGTGCCATCGGTAGTTGTTCACTCTGGCTCAGCATCCCACAAGCTGACATGTAGTAGTGAAGGAAGTGGATGAATCGGGAACCTGATTCATCCACTGTCCGGAGAGCCCGTTGATGAACCTTCCAAAGCTCAAACGGGTGCGTACAGATCCGGACAAGTCCATTACGAACAGCCAACTCAAGACTCTTAGTCTGGAATTGCTTGATTTGGTGCCGATGCCGGGAATCGAGGGTTCATCCCTCGATTCCGGCGAAATCATGGAAGTCGTTCTCCGTGCAGCTGTCGGGACAACCTCGGTCAACGTCGTCACGACCAACACAGCCGAGACACCAAACAGAGAGCCCGTCATGGATTGACTACATACTCTCGGCAAAAAGCCGATGCTGGACGCAGTCAACGATATTCTCGCGTTGCTGGCGATGTCGGTTTTCGACCGGTCGCGGTCGAGAACCGTGTGTCTCGACTTCATGGACCACCCGTTCCGTGGGACGCCGGAGAGCAACGACGAAATCCGACGGATAGCTACTCAAGACGGCACAACACAGTGTCACCGGTACTGCACAGCGTTCGTAATCGCACGGGAAAGCCGCTGACGCTGGCGGTTGAACCGGTCGATGGCGAGGACAGCAAGGCCGACGCGGTCGAGCGCTTGCTCGCCCGCGTCGGGTTGTATCCGTTCGACGTTGCCCACCTTCTCATGGATCGCGCAGCCTACGTCGGCGAGGTGATCGGCGTCCTTCGAGCAGTTGCACCGCCAGTCTTCCCGGTCAAGACAGGAAAGCGTCGCTGCGGAAGAAACTCGCAGCTACGGCGTCATACAGACTGAAGAGACGATTTGTGAAGGTAAAGAGCACGAGCAGACGTTTCCGCTGGCAGTGAACGTTACATACCAAAACGGTGATCGTGGGAAGTCAGGTATGAAAACGACGGCGCACGCCGCGGCAAGTCACAACGGTCTACGACAAGCCCTCACAGATCGAAAAGAGCTACAAGAGGTTCCGTGAAGCGCGTGCGATGACAACAAGTCATCGACGACAATTCGGCTCTTCTACGTGGGTGTTGGCTTCCTGTTAGAGCAGTTTTAACTGGTCGTGCAGTGGGCAGTGCTCGCCCGGCCACAGCGTGGCGGGCGAGCACTCCGAAAAGAGTTCACGTTCAGTGATGAGTTTCTAAATGGGATCGAACGAGTGTTGGACAACGAACTCGGCTGGAAGACTAAGCATCGGCGGAACGGGGAAGGAATGCCGCCAGGATACGAACAGGGACTCGGGTGAGCCACCTCGCTTCGGTCGAAGCGAGGCTGCGAGGAGCAACAGCTGTCTTCTGAGAATCGCTTGAGCTACGACCACAGCGGAAAGCAACCAGATTTGTGACTCTTCTCCCAATCTCCGCAGTGTCAAAAGTGTACTTCGCTTGTTTCGGCGTTCTCACCGTGTCAGACCAGCCTCTTGCTGCCGCCGCTATCGAGAGAGTGGACAACTAACGACATTCAAGACGGTTCGGCCAGCGAAGTGGCGTCCGCTCTAGAAAGTTCTCCTTCAGCGAGCACGTACGTTTGGTTTGTGACTTTGGTCCAACTGGACTCGTGACTGATCACTATCAGTGCTACGTCGCGCTTATTAGTCGCCTCTAACAAGAGCTCTCGGACGCGTTTCCCCGTTTCATGATCGAGTTGGCCGGTGGGCTCGTCCGCGAGCACGATTTGCGGGTCGTTGGCGAGCGCTCTGGCTATGGCGACGCGTTGTTTTTCACCGCCGCTGATCGAGGCTGGCGTGCGCTCGTGCAGGGCCTCGATTCCGAGGGTCTCAAACAGGGCTGCTAACCGAGTCTCATTTACGTCCCCTGTGTGTTCCATGGGCAGTCGGGCGTTCTCCCACGCGGTCAGGTCGGGGACCAACTGGAAATCCTGGAAGACGGTCCCGACCGCTTCCCGACGTACTCGAGCGCGTTCCCTGTGCCCCGCAGAGGTCGTCGGCTCGCCGGCAATACGTATTTCGCCCTCGTCGGGGACGTCCAGGAGGCCGAGTATCTCGAACAGCGTCGTCTTCCCGGCGCCACTGCGTCCCTGGATCAACGTACTATCGCCGGCTTCTACGGTGAGTGAGACCCCATCGAGGACTCGCTCCCCCCCGCGTTCGACACCGATGTCTATTGCTTCGAGTATCGTCATCCCTGACATTCAGTCACGGTCCGCTGTTGTGGGAGCGTAAGCGTAATTCTATCGGCTCCACCAGAGTCGTACACTCGGTGGCTCGCCGTCTGGAGCGCATCGTATCGGGCGACGGATATCGATGCTGGGTCGCGTGGATAGAGCTGGCCGCCAATCGTGGTCCAGGAATGCTTGCTCAGGGTTGGACACGACGGCGGGTCGCTCCCGCTGAGGAAGGCGTACGTCGGCTGCACTATCCCAGTGGAATTCACCGAATAGTACCTACTGATTCGCGTCAGGTGGTCGTCGCTCGTCCACTCCCCCGGGACGTGGCGGTCGGCGAACCCCGCACTTTCGAATTCAGCAGTCGTGGTGACACCCTTGTACGTGAGGGTTTCGAGGCCACTGTATGCGATCGGCACGCTCGCGATACTCGCCAGAAGAACGATGCACACGATGCCGGTAGCGACCGTCCGGGTTCCAATCTGACCTGACCACTTCCGGGGTCCTCGCTCCAGGAGTATGCCGCCGCCGATCCCGGCGATAGCGATCACTGGCAGATGGGCGAACGTCTGGACGCGGTAGAGGGTGGTTAGGTACTCCGCGGTCAACGACGCGGTCAAGGAGATGCCGACGATGACGACCACGGCCGCCACTTGAGCGCCCATAACGGTTCCAGCGTCGATGTCGAGGGCCTGTGGGAGTGCGAGCGCGAAGAGGGCAACGAGAATGACCAGTGGCGCAACCCCGTAGAGGATGGTAGAATTCGTCGCCGGCAGCCCGGGGAACACCGGTGTCAGTGTATTGAGTGCAAGCACGCCGAACCACGCGAGGAGAATCGCTGAAAACAGTAGGCGTTTGAGCTTGGAACTCCGGCCAATGAACCAGACCAAACCAACCGCTATCAGGACGATCCATGCAACGACTAGGCCGGGCACTGCAGTCAATAATTCCCGTTGGAGGACTGACGCCTGCGTGGCTGTCTCGAGACCAACTGTGTACCCCCCGAACCACGTCCAGTAGCCGGCGGTCAGTAGCAAGTACGCCCCTGGCGTTCCCAACGATGGCTGGCTGATCGCGACCACGACGAGCAACAGCAGACCGAATGCGACGACGACCGCGTCGAGGTTGTGCACCGCAGGGAGGACAAGCAACAGCGGTGCAGCCGCGAGCCACCAGCGCCTGTCGCGGGTCGCCCCATACGCGACTGCGAGGAGTGCCAGCGGGGCGAGGAACAGGCCGACGGTCTGTTCGTCGACCGGCATCGACCGATGCAGATAAAGGCCCTCGATGGCGAGCGTCCACGCGCCGAGTGCGACCGCGTACCGCCGCGTGCTCGCGTGGAAGCCGATGCGTCGTGCGACCCGCCCAGCGATGGCGGCGACTAGCACCACCGGGAGCGTGCCAATAACCGCGGCGACGCCCTGGGAGTGGTGCAGCGTGTCGACGCCGGTTACGAGTGACACCGTTGATAGAAGGCCGGTGAACGCGACGTCGTCGACAGCCATCTCCACGAGTGGGAAGTGCCCGGTTCGGACGGTCCCGTGGACCCAGCGGGCGTACATGATACCGTCGGGGTTGAACGGGAGTGGCGAGTGCCAGAGCGGCCACGACCGCATCGCGACGCCGACGCAGAAAGCCGAGAGCAAAGCGAGGAGCCCCTGTTGGCGGTTCATTCGCCGGCACCTCCGTCGAGGAGCTCGCGTGGCGACGCTCGAAGGGCGGGAATCGACGCCAGGATCGTCCCGACGATGGTTAGGCAGAGGCAGCCGAGTCCGGTGAGTGCGAGCAAGGCCAGTGAGACCTTCGGGGTGACGCTCACGCCGAACAGGCGGAACACGCCCAGTTCGGCGAGCGCCCCGACTCCCAGCGCGCCGAGGACGAGCGAGAGTCCGGCCGCGACGACGCCGATACGTGCGGCGTCACCGACGAGTAACCGCAACACCCGCCATTGCGTGGCGCCGGTTGCTCGATACACGCCGATGGTGTGGCGGTTCGCGCGGACGTCGTAGGAGAAGGCGGCGGCCGTGCCGGCGACGGACATCGCGGCGGCGAACGCGAGCACGACCCCGAGCACGACCTGGACGTTCCCGAAGACGGTCGAGATCGCCTGTCCGATGCCCGTTCCGCCGCCGCTCGTGTCCGACCGCGCCGCGAGTGCGCTCGCGAGGCGCTCGTCTCCACGCACCTCGAAGGATCCCTCGGTAACCTGCTCGCCACCAGTCCTCGCCTCCAGATTGTACGAGCCGGGTGAAAGACGGCCGAGATCCAGTCGAATACGGCGAGTCTCGCCCGGTTCGACCTCCACTGTGACGGTACGCGTCGTCCCTGGTCCGGTGACGGTCACTGTTTCGGTGACGGTCTCTTTCCAGGGGTTGTCGACGACGAGTGCTGGCGTGACTTGTGTCAGTGGGGTCGCCGAGGACGGTACGTCCCATCGATAGGTCAGGGCACGAGGCGCGTCCGGTGTCACGGTCACGTTCACGCGCGACGTGGCGGTGCCGTGGCGCACCGTCAGCGTCTGCTCGCCCGTCTCCGCGAACGACACCCCCACCATGCCATCGTCGCCCGTGCGAACCTCGCGACCCTCGTACTCGACTGTAGCGTTCACCGGTGTCCCATTCACGTCGCGGACGCGAAGCGACACGGTGGCGTTCGGCGGCACGCGCTCAGGAAGACCCGAGACCGTAATGGTATCCGGAGAGACCACCTCGACAGTCCGCGAAACGTCACCGATCGTGACCTCCTGGGTTCCGGTCGCACCTGCTCGTGGGGTCCAGTTCAGGGTCGTCGTTCCCGAAGGTTCGACGGTCACGGAGAGCGTCGTCTCGTCGTCGCCGAATCGTGCAGGTACTTCGACCGTCTCGGTCGTGTCGCCGGGGTTCACGACGGTCGCGGTGATCGAGACGGGCGACCCCGACCCCACCTTGGTGGGGGCGTCGACGTCGACGACGCGAACGGAGTCGTCGGTCGCGACGGTCTCGGAGAGCCGTACGAAGTGGACGGTCCCGGGTGCTCGCCCGGTAAGGTGGCGTGCGGTCGGAAGGGAGACGAGCAACTGGTCGTCGTGATACCCTGGGGCGTCGTACTCGCCGACGACCTCTACAGTTGTCACTGCTGGCGTCGTGCTCCCGCCGACGGTCAGATTACCGCCGACGTTGACGTCGAGCGCGTCAGCGAGGTCCGCTCCGATGACGGCTTCGTGCCGCCCGTCTGGTTGGCGGCCAGCGACGAGATCGGCGTCGCTGACGTTCGCGAACCGCTCGTACTGCACGCCACGAACGAGCGTCGCTTCACCCTGGAGGACGGTGAACCCCAGTATCTCGGGGCTCGCGGCTACGCCGTCGGCTTCGAACACGCCCGCGTACGCTTCCGGCACGGAACTCGCGACGGGATGCACTGCTCCGGGTTCCGTGATGGTCTGCCCCGACCCTGAGACGAGCGGGCCGAGCGATCCCATGACGGCGGCGAGTACGAACACCGCGGCGACGAACACCGTCAGCGCGCTCGTCGACGGCCAGAGCACGCGCCACTCGAGGATCTCGGGCGTTCCAAGAACCGGAATCGTGGTCCCGCCGTCGTCGTAGCCGACGCGGGCTGGCGGCACGCGGACTGCAGGGAGCGTTGCGACGACGCCAGCGAGCAGCCCGGTCGCAAAGACGACCCCGTACCCCGAGAGGAGCGTCACTGCGGCAGTTCGAGTGACGGTGGTCGTCAGCGACGTCGGGAGTCCGGCGTAGACCGCGAGATTGACGACTGCGTTCGTCCCGATGACGCCGAACGCGTACCCGAGCGCGACACCGACACCGACGACCAGGCCGACCCGCGCCACGAGAACGACGAGGACACTCCTGCCTGTTCCGCCCGTGGCTCGAACGACGCGGATCGTCCGCTGGCGGTCACGGACGGTCATTCGCGTGACGCTGAACACGATCCCGCCCGTCAGCACGCCGACCCCAACCGCGGTCGCAAGCAACAGCTCGCGCAACCCGCCAGTCGCCGTCACGAAGAACGATAGCACTCCGACAAGCGGCGTCCCACCAGCATCCTCGCTCGTTTCCGGATCCCGGATGACGTATCCGCCTTCTGCGCCGAGTGCGTCGACCGCGTCCTCGTTGGTGACGTACCAGTCATGGGGAAGGACGGTTCGACCGTTCGGCCCAGGCGTCACCGAGATCATCCTCGCCTCCGCGCCCTCGCCGACCGTGATCTCGTGGCGGTCGGTCGCGATTCCGAGCGAGGCACCCTCGGCTGGCGGACCCGGTAATTGTACTCCCGTCCGGTCCCGTATCGTCGCCGCCGCCGTATCGTCCGCACCGACGAACACCCGTGGTTGGCCATCGACTTCAGCGCGTGTGGTGGGCAAGTAGACGTCTGCTTGCGCGCGCTCGTCATCGGACACGCGCTCGACGATGCCAGGCGAATCGAAGTCGGCGGCGATCGCGGTCGTCTGCGCGGACAGCGCCGTCACGAGGATGACGGTGCTCGTGAGGAACGCCACGGCCACCGCTATCGTGAACACTGCCATGTGATCGCGGCGCGACCAGCGCAACACGAGCGACCGACGATACGACATCCCCGCTCAGTCCCCGACTTCCATCTCGGTATCGGTCTGCTCGATATCGGGCGGTGCCACCGACGCGAGCACTCCCTCGACGACGTCGTCCGCTGTAATCCCGCCGAGGTCCGCCTCCGTACTTAGCACGAGTCGATGACGCAACGCTGGGAGTGCCAGGGATTTCACGTCGTCCGGGATGACGTATTCGCGGTCGTGTATCGCGGCTCGTGCTTTCGCCGTATTCAGCAACGTCAATGCCGCGCGTGGGGACGCTCCGACCTCGACGTTCTCGTTCTCGCGCACGCTGGTCACGATGTCGAGGATGTACTCCTTTACGGGGCTCGCGACGTGGACTGCACGAACCTGCTCGCGGAGCTCGCCGACTTCTCTCGCCGACAACACCGCGTCGATACTCTCCGCGTCGAGTGTCGCATCGGTGTCGAACCGGTCCAGCACTTTCCGTTCGTTCTCACGTGATGGCGTTTCCATGATGAGCTTGAACTGGAAGCGGTCTCGCTGCGCTTCGGGGAGCTCGAACGTTCCCTCCATCTCGATGGGGTTCTGCGTCGCGATGACCATGAACGGCGACGGCAGCGTGAGCGTTTCACCCTCGATCGTCACACGAAACTCCTGCATCGCCTCGAGGAGCGCTGACTGCGTCTTCGGCGTCGCGCGATTGATCTCGTCTACGAGGACGACGTTCGAGAAGATCGGGCCTCGCTGGAGTTCGAACTCGCCGGTCCCTTGCCGGTAGACGTGCGTCCCAGTTACGTCAGCCGGCAGCACGTCGGGCGTCATCTGCACGCGGTTGTACTCGACGCCGGCCGCTCGCGCGAACGCGTGTGCAGCAGTCGTCTTCGCAACCCCCGGCACGCCCTCCAACAGCACGTGCCCCCGAGTGAGTAGCGAGATCGTGAAGTGCTCGACGAGGGCTTCCTTCCCGATGAGGACCGTCTCGATCTCCGCCAGGAGCGACTCGTAGGCGTCAGCCGGCGTCATCATTCGTTCTCCTCGTTTCGAGAGGGGAGAGTAATAGTTTGGGAGAGCCGTTCGACCTCGTCGTCGTCCCACTCGGGATGCTCTTCCTCGATGAACGCGGACACGTCCTCCGACTTCACCTCTGCTCGCTCTCGAGCGTGCTCCCGATCGATTCGGTCACGGATCGCTTCCAGCGGCACTCGTCCCTCGATAAGGAGTGCTGCCAGTATCGTCAGTCCGAGCCCGACCGCGAGTTGTGCGAGTACCGACTCTCGGAGCGTCAGGACGACCACCGTCAGCGGTGGGACGCCACCTTGGTGCGAGTAATCGAACGCGACGGTCTCCCCACCGAACACGTTCGTGGTGAACGCGCGATTGTCCCCGCGCTCGAGCATGGTATTGATGAACAGACTCGGGTCGGAGATGACGACGACGCGACCGGCACCGACGCGTTCGGTCACGACGACCGGATACGATCGCAGTTCCTCGCTGTCGTCGAGTGCCTCGTTCTCATTGGTATCGAGATACCCGAACGACGAACTCGACACCACCACCGACGCGTTCGCTCCCGGATTCACGACCGAGGGGTAGTTCAGTGCGAGCCGGTCGACGGACGCCGTGTACGGATGGTCGGTGACGTTGGTTGCGACCGGCATCGCCGGCGTCGGTCCGTGATATCGTTCGTCTCGTAACACGCGTCCGTCGATACGACTGTCCGCGCCGACCGACTCCAGTAGGGGATTCGCGCTCGTGTCGAAGTCACCGGCCACGACCAGCGTCCCGCCCTCCTGGACGAACGCGCGAACCGCCGACGCCGACGGCGTATCGTACTGCTCCTCGGGCGAGAGCACGATCGCCGTCGTATTCTCGGGGGCGAGGTCGTCGTACGCGGTCCCCGAGCGCAGGATCGCGACCTCCGCGGTCTCCTCGGCCAGCGCGCGGGCGTCACTCGACCCATCCCACGCCGGATTGTATCCCCCGAACGCCGCCGTCGACGTACTCCCCGCCCATACGACACCGAGGAGGAGTCCAACCACGACGAACACGAGGACGTAGTGGGGAGTGCCGAGTCGCACTCACAGCACCCCCGGCGGCAGGATCTCGAGGATCCGACGCACTACCACGTACGCGAACACCAGCAAGCCACCAGCGATCAACCACTTCAGGCGTGTGCGCCATGTCGGCGTGAGATTCAGCGGTGCCGTCAACTCCACGACCACGAGAAATCCGATGAGCGAGATGACGAGGAAGAGTTCGTACTCGAGCGCATCGAGCAACGCTAGCACGAGCGCCCCCGCAAGCAGCCAGGTCATGGTGCCGATGATGAACCGCTGCCGGCGCCACGTAGTCATCGACGGCGTATCAACCGCCGACCGACAAGAAACCATCGTCTCCGCCGCTCAATATTCGATCGAGTTCCCACAAACACCACAGACGTCCGACTGCCAGCCGACCGTCCGCACGATCTCCCGCTCCCCCTCGCAATTTTTGCAGTACTTCGTCTCCGTCATACAGCTTCTCACTCACAAATTCAATACAATATTTTATGAACGAACGGCCTTATTATTCAAGTCTCCGCAGTTCTGTTTCGACGATTGTTTCTACCCGTGGGCGAACTCGTAGGTAATGTGGCCATGGGGACACGCTGCACTCGGTTATCTTCTCGGACGAACCACGCTCGACGTCGACCAGATTCACGGCGCGCCGGTGCTCGCACTGCTCTTCGGCACGCAGTTCCCCGACCTCGTCGACAAACCCCTCGCCTGGACGGTTCCGCTCCTTCCGTCAGGCCGGAGTCTCGCTCACTCCCTCATCACGCTCACCATCGTGGTCGCAATCGCGTGGCTCGTCACACGTCGCTACGACCGCCAGGTGTACTCAATAGCGTTCGGAATCGGCTACCTCAGCCACGTCCTCGCGGACGGACTCAATTCATTTATTTCACTGGAATTCCAGAACCTAACGTACCTCCTCTGGCCACTCCTCCCCACACCCGAGTACGACACCGCACCGTCGTTCGAAGCCCACTTCGCCAACCTCCAGCTCACGCCGTGGCTGATGCTCGAGTTTGCACTGGTCGGACTCGCCATCCTCGTCGCAGTCGGGACCGAATACTCGCGTCGAAAACCGTGAAGCGACCACGCTGACCGACACGAACAGACCTCTCGAAAGAGCCATGCAGGCGGCGAGCGCTCCCTTCGGGGTAGTGCCCGCGCGCACAGGTACACCCTCGAGATCTGCCACTTTCAGGATTTGGTTGTTTAGCTGAACTCTGCTCGAGGGGGGCATGGAGACACAGGAGATGGTTGCGCTGTGCGTCGACAATGTTGTTCGGGTCCCTCCATCGCAAACGCGCCACTGGACAGCAACTCAGTGTTCCGAGGGCTTCCGGAACAGTGACTCGTTCGGAGGTTCGTCTCGGAGGGCCAAGAGTTCGTCTGCGACAGTAGATACCGCTTCGAACCCCTCGTCGAGTGCGTAGGTGCCTCCATCCTGATAGACAATCCCTCGAACCAGTAGTGGGCGTAGTACGGCGTGGACTCTTACTTTGTCGAGCCCGGTTTTCTCGACGAGTTGGGATGTGGGCGTTGGCGTGTCGAGGAACGAAAGGACGAGTAGCGTGTTACCTGCAAGTAGTCGAGCGAAGGGAACGTGTGGAGTCCGTTCAACCAGCTCGACGAATCCTTCAAGTGCTTCCAAATCGGCCCGCGCCACGTTCGTCGAGTCATCTTCTCGAGTAGTACGGAGCAGGCCTTCGGACTCGAGGCGTTCGACTGTCGCTGATACGTACGCCTGGCTCCGGTTGAGTACAGTTGCGAGTTCGGAGACTGTTGCTGGCTCTCGAATGGCTGCGAACGTTCGGAGTTCCAGGGCACTGAACACGCTGGTCAGATAGACGAAGCGCCTCAGGTTAGAAAGTCCCCGTGGTTTCCATTCGTCGAACAAGAATCATATATAAACCGTGTGCTTGGATATTACAGCCGATTCTTGTTAACGGAGAGATTCAGCACTCTCCTCGAAGAAATTGTAGATGAATGAGAATCCACTCTATGCATCCAAAATCGACGACATGGACTGATACGCCTCACTTACTCGACCCACGTATCGGTCTACGAGAAGAGTCATGCTCGTTAGACAACTCGTCTTACTTAGAGCCCAATAGAAGGCTATCACCGTGTTTCAGTTGTTCGGTGAATGCAGAGTTACTCAACATCGGGCTCTACTATCAGGTTAATAACAAACCTTGAGGGTCGTGTACGTTAGCAAGGACCATGACCTTTACACGACGATCGGTGCTAGTCGGTGCAGCGGGACTTGTCACCTCAAGCGCCCTGCTACCACAGGTTCAGGCACGAGCACTCCATAGAAGGGGCGCCGACTTGGACGGTCTCGGTGCCGCCATCGGTGTCGGAACCGATCAAAGCCTCAATGGATTCAGCGACACTGTCACACTCGAAACCGTCCGCGATCCGTTTCGAGAGTCGGGCAATCAAGAACAATCCGGCGACAACCGCGGCCGAGTACTCCACATCACCTCACTCTCGACCGAAGACGGTCCGGGGGAGGGACGGGGTTCCGACGAGTCCGACAACGCAGAGAACGCTAACAATGATGACGGAGACGACGATGGCGACGAAACTGAGGGAGAGGCCGAGCCGACGTACGACATCGGAATCTCGCTCGTCAACATCAGTGAACGAGGCCTCACCATACAGGATATTGCCGATTACGACGGAGGCGAGGCCGACAGTGGCCAAGGGACTCCAGACGCTGGCTTTGCCTACGACTGGGCTGCGACCGAGCGCGACGTCGTCGGGGTCAACACGGACCATCAGGGATTGGGTTCGCCGGACGACGTCTGGTTCTTCCTCGATGACAGCCCGGAAGCCGAAGAGACGGACGTGAGCGACCGCTCCGGCCCCTTCTTCACCAACGCGAAACCGGTCTTTCGGACGTCCTATGCTGACCGAGACGACGCTGCCAGCCAGGACACGACAGAGTGGGAGTACGAGGAGTGGAACACTCGAACCGTGACTGAAGAATTCGAGGCCCATGGATGGAAGGAACTCTCGCTTCAAGAACGCAACTTCGTCCGCGTGGAGGACAACATCCTCGAGACGTACGGTGACACGCAAGTAGTCGGTGTTGGTATCAGTCGCGGCGATCCCTTCTGGGGGCCATCAGTGCTCGATACGTACTATCGCAATCTCCACGTGAACGGTGAAAGATACCGGTTCCCGGACAGCATCCAGTTGATGCCGCCGGGACGCTCCTGACCGCCTCGTCACGTTAGAACTCAAGAAGGCCGGCCCAGGATTTGGTCGGCGCGGCGGAATCCGCTCTGAGGGCCTCAGAACGCATGGTATCGGGGACTCCTCTCAAGTCAGTCACGAGTATTTTTTCAGGAAGGTGACGCGGAGGACCACGTGACAGTGTGGGTGGGCTGTCACTTGGAACCCCACACCCCCGAAGTCGATTCCAGAACGGAATCCCCCGGAAAGGTGTATCCCCCAATAGCGACCATAGTTGGATATACTTCATGCTTGGAAATCCCAGGTCACACTGTCGTGTATTTTTTGCGAGTATCTCCCCGCCACCATCGGGGAGCTTTGGAGAAGATGTCTTCAGTTAGGGAAGCACAGTAGCCCTCGGATTGGACGGTTCGTATCCCTGCTCGTTTCGAATCTCGAATTGAGAGGCCAGTTTATGCAGACTGCCAATCGTTGTGTATTCGAATTCAGATGTCACACGAGATCGTCGCGTCAGTCGGAAGCAAACAAATCGAGGTGGTCATCGCCCTATTGGGCGGAGTATTCGGCTCGATTGTTGGTCTCGCGTGGGCGAACCATCGCGAAATTTCGACCCTGATGCTCGGGTTTGCGCTGGCGCTGACGCTTGGGCAATCCATGGGCCCGTGGGTGGAGTCGTACATTTGGCTCGTGGAATACCGGCCGCTCGCCGCCAAACCGTGGTACTTCCTCGTACCGATGTTCATCGCTATCCAGGTCTTCATTCCGCTCCATACGTCGATTCGAACCCGCCACCTGCAGGAAATCATCCGGCGACACATCCGATAGGAGACAGTAGTCATGTTCCACATCGAAGAACCGATGGTCGCACTCACGTACGGCCAGATTCACGTGATCGAACTCGGTATCGCGATCGGGCTCCTCGCAGCAACCTTCTATCGAACCGACCGGTATCTTTCGTACGCGATCCTCGCCCTTAGCGCCAGCATCCTCCCACTCGCACACCTCTTACAGATGGTTCCGGACGTCACGGAGACGACGTTCCGTATCGCAACGAAACCACAGTGGTTCCTGATTCCCATGCTCACCGTATTCGGACTACGCATCGCGCTCCCTCAAATCGTCCGTTTGCGACGTGACCAATCTGAACCCCCAAAGAAGGAAGATCCACGAACTGCAGATTGAACAGGACGTAGAGAATCCTCGAACGGCAACATCAGAAATTCGGTAGCGGATTAGTTTCGGAATCTGCGCCGCAGGGACCCCCAGAGAGACGTCTGGCGGTCTACCTCGGGTTCGGTCGGAGAGGTTGCTTTCGCGTGGGTGTCTTGGGTTCGTGACGTCGATTCGCTGGTGTTGAGTTGATCGATGTCCGCCTGTATGGCTGTGAGTTGTCGTTCGAGGGTTGCGACTCGGTCGGTGAGTACCTGGATTCGTTCGGCGGCCACGGCGTTCACGGGAGCACGAGACCGTGCTTTGGAGTCGACGGTGCTCGAGTGATTGTCTCTGGTGCCTCCGCTGTCGTCGTACGTTTCGTTGGTGAGGTCGATGGCGCGCGCGACGGTCTTCTCGCCGTAGGTCGAGCCGTCGGCGTAGTGGACTTCGTCCCACTTGTCCCGGTAGAGTCGGGAGTCCCGGAAGAGGTCGTCAATCCGCGTGGCGTCGTTCCCGGTCCAGAACGCGAGCAGGCAGCATAGCGCCATGTCCGCTTCGGAGTGGCTCTCGTAGCCGAGCGTCGAGCCGTGCCAGAGGCGCTCGAACTTCTCGCCGTTCTTCGCGTCCATAGCTCTCTCGAGGAGTTCGTCGTCCGGGAGCAAACTCGTGGTCGGTTCCCGCGGCGAGTTCCGTGCCTCTTCGGGTGACTCGGAGTCGCTGTAGACGTACTGGTCGTAGACGCGTACGAACGCGTCCTGTCGAGATTCGATGCGGTCGGGCGTCTCGGCGAGTTGGTCGCCCGTCATCGTGAAGAATCGGTCCGCGTCGTAGCATTCGACGTCGCCGCGTCGCGACTTCGTGCTCGGGATGTCGCCTTCGATGAGGACGTGCACGCCCTCGCCGGAGGGACTGATCTCGGTGTAGGAGTCGAGTCGGTCGACGATGTCGCGTGCCCACGCGGTGAGTTCGCCGTGTTCGCGACAGTCGTCGAGGTCGACGCCGAGGAACGGGTCGTCGTCGGTGAACACGAATCCGAGGCCGTCCTCGACGCTGGCGACGCCGACGGCGAGTTCGTAGTGCGTCCACGTGTCGGGGTCGGAGACGGACGCGAACGACCGAGTGTGTGGGTCGATCGGAACCTTCGTCAGCTTGCCGTTGCGTTCTTGGGCACGCCAGCACACCCACTGGGGGTACTCGCGGAGGACGGCCGGGATGGCGTCCGAGTCGACCGTCATCGCGTCCTCCAGGACAACTTATTCCGAGTCGTCGCTTTCGGGTTATGCAAGCCGATCACCGCCGTCGGGGTGCGTGCTAATAGTACCGTCCTGTGTCGACCGCGAAACTCCCTTGGACGAATCGAGGGTGTCGGGTGGTTGGTCAAGGACTTGCTGTTCGTAGGGGCTGGCGCGAACGCGTAGGGGGAACCAGCCCTCTTCGTCGATTCCAAGCAAGGCTTCGGAGAAGCCGTCCTCGTCGTTGCCGGCTTTGGCGCTGCAGACCCAGTTGATCTCGCGGTCGTTGAGGCCGAACCACTGGGCGAGTTTCTCGGCTTCCTCGTCGACGCGGTGGATGAGCGTCATCGAGCAGAGGCTCGCGATGGTCTTCGCCTCGGGTGTGAGTGCGAACTCGCCGCCGGTCTGCGTGACGAACTGCAGGGAGAGGTCGTAGTGCCTGCTGTGTCTGACCGCGGTCTCCAGGAACCCGAGCGACGTCGAGTCGTGCATGAGGTAGTGGGCTTCGTCGATGACGAACACGACGCGCTCGTCCGTGCCTTTCGCGCGCTCGTAGACGGCGTTGAACAAGACCTGCATCATGAGACTCGTCTCGGCGTTCCCGCGCACGCCCTCCTCCTGGTTGAGGTCGAGGTAGGCGACAGGGGCGTCGAGGTCGAACTCGCTCGGGCGTGCGAGGTTCGCGAAGTCCCCGTCCGGACGGAACGACGGCCGAAGGTCGGTGAGGAGTGATTCCGCATCCTGCATGATGCGTTCCTGCTCGCCCTCGGTGGGGTAGCCGTAGCTTGCGGGGTCTGCGAGCATCGATTCCAGTATCGCGATGAGGTCGGTGATCGTCGGCGAGTCCTCGCCGTGCGTCGCGGGGTCGCGCGTGATGCCCGCGTCCTCGTAGGTCTCCTGGACGGCTCTCCGGAGCGTCTGGGTTCGGTCGCCGAGTGGGTTCGCGGCGACGTGCGCAAAGAACGTCTCGAAGAACGTGAGCACCCACGCGATCTGTTCGCCCCACGGATCCAGGTCGGGCGCGGATGCGAGCACGCTCGCCGGGGTCGCTCGGAGCTCGAGCGGGTTGAAGCCGCGCGTGCCGCCGACGGTGACGCGTTCCCCACCGAGTGCCTGATTGACGCCCGCGAAGCCTTCGAGTGGGTCCAGCATCACGATGATCGTCTCAGAGTCGTACATCGCGCGCCGGAGGAGCTGGAGTTTCGTCGAGAACGACTTCCCGGCGCCGAGCTTCCCGATGACCATCGCACAGTACCCGGTCTCGCGCGCGAACCGGTCGAGGATGAGCGGGCTCTCGTTGAGCGCGTACGACCCGTACTCGATGCCGGGTTCCGCGAAGGCTCCGGAGACGAACGGGAAGAGTGCGCCGACGGCGCCGCCGAGCATCGGCGTCGACGCGTCCAGGGACTCGTCGAGTCGATTCACACCCATCGGGCTCGCGGAGACGAGGCTGTCGAGCTGCTGCCAGCGCGGCGTCACGGGCGTCAGGTTCGCGGGTGCACGCCGCGCCGCCGCGAGCACGCCGTCCACGTCGACGCCCTCGGCCCCCTCAGGGGCCTCTTCGGGGTTCCGGGTCGTGAGGTACATGGAGACGTCGAACGCGCTCATGGGCGTGTTCCGGAGGACGTCGTAGAGGTCCTGGTAGTCCTCGAGGTCCTTCCGGATACCGCGTGCGCCTGCTCGGTGGCGTTCCGTGAGGTACTCGGCGTCGGCTTCGAGGTCCTCGAGCTTGTTCTCGAGCGCGTTCAGCGTACGCTCCGTATCTCGAGGATCGACGTGGATCGAGATGTCCGTGTCCCGCGTCTCGCTCGTCGAGTACAGCGGTTCGAACAGACCATCCGTGGGCGCATCGGGGTATTCGGCGACCCACTGCGTCCGCGTCCAGGAGTCGCCCGTCCGGACCGCGTTCGGTCGTTCCTCGATACTATCCGGAGCGATGACTCCCTGGTGGATGCTCGGAATCGAATCCAGCGGCGTCTCACTCCCCGGATATTCGTGGGTCACTTCATGCGTCGCCTCCGTGTCATCGTCTGCGTCGCCGCCGTCTGTTCGACCACTACTGTCGGTGCCTCTGACTCGGTCGAGGAATCGACGGATCATCGTGACCTCCCGACGATAGGCGTCGAACGCAGGCGTCGCGAGAGGTCGCCCTGCGGGAGGTCCTCGCCCGTCCAGAAGTCCCCGACGAGTTCGACCGCTTCGACGGCCGGGACGCGCGAGGCGGTGCAGCCGTCGATGTCCCGGAGTCCGATGGTGACGCTTCGGAGTCGCTCGTCGAGTGCGTCCCGAAGCACGGCTCGCTGCGTCTCCACGGGAGGCGCAGTCAGTGCTCGCACAACGAGTCCGAGGATGGGGATGCGTGAGAGCTGGTCGACGATGCTCTCGCGTTCGAACTGGACGTCCGCGGGCCGAACCGGGACGATGACGTAGTGGTCGCGGATCGTCATGCGTCGGTCGTCGAGTTCGCTCGCGTACCACTCGACGTAGTCCTCGATGAGCGCACTCAAACGCGGATTCGCCCGGACGTCGGGGTCGTCGAGACGCGACTCGTACCGCTTGAGGTACTCCTCGACGGGGAACGGCCGTGTGGTCGAGTAGAACTGCACGGGGAATTCGACGGTCGTGTTCAGGAACTCCTGGAACGCCGCGGTCGTGCGCTCCCATGTTTCGTCCGTGGCGAGTGCGAGCATCGGCGGCTCGACCTGGATCACGCCGACGAACGCCCCGTCGGTTCGCTCGACAGCGTCGGCGTCCTCGTGGACGCGCTCGACGTGCGTGTACGCCTTCGCCGCCTCGTGCGTTCGATTCGTGGGTCGACGATGATACCCGACCATTGCACTCACCCAGTCGAGACTCGACGTGTACGACGGCGTCAGGTACACGAACACGACACCCACGAGGATCGCGAGTCCCGCGACCGGCGTCGCGAGCGTCTGCACGCTATACCCACCGATCGTCGCCGTCGACGGAACCACGAGTTGCATGACGAGCACGACGACGACACCCGGGAAGAGCCCGACCGCGAGGTCCGTGAGCGTGTACGTCCCCAGTAACTTCGCGTCCGTCCCGATCGACTTCGGAACTCGCTTCGCCGGATCAGTCGTCATTCTACATCACGCTCCGATCTGCTTGTTTCGCCGCGCTTGGTCGCTGGTGGGAGTGCGCTCGGCGTGCGTTCACGAGAGCGAAGCACGCCGAACGAATCGTCACGCGATATCGATTCCGCGTACCGACCCTCCCGCCCAATCTCGTCGCCCTGGCCTCCGCCAGCAGACGAGGGACTGTTGGGTGATGCGCGCTCTCGCACCTTGTTCACGCGAGACCCTGCCGCGTGCGCACGAGATTCCCCGAGTTCGGAGGTGGTATGGCCGTCGTCCCTGACGGCGTTCGCACCGCGGACGCTCCGGGCGAAGTTTCGGCCGCCCTGAACCGCCGCCGCCCCACGCTTGTACTGTCGACCCACGTGTCGTCTCGCCCGGTTCGCCGAAGCCTGCCGCCCGATGCGCTGCGTGGTCGAGAACATCGACCCCGCCTGCCAGAACAGGATGATTGGAGCGACCAGCGCGAGGAATGGAATCAACAGCGCGGTCCCCCAGGCGAGGAGGCCACTGACGTCGAGTCCGAAGTTGTCACCGAGCACCTGGCCGAGCCTGAACAGTATCGCAGTGGGGAGCGTCATAAACAGGAACGGAACGTAGAACCGACCGAGTCGCTTCATGAGCTCGGCCGAGGATGCGAACGGACCGAGTCCCGGGACCCACATCGCAATCAGGAGCGGCATCATGAGGACGAACATGTAGATCGCGAGCCGTCGCGCGAGATAGACGAGTGCGAGCGCCACGAGGAGAGTATTGCTCACCGCAACCGAAATTGCGTACCCCAGTGCGCCGATCGTGGCAGCAGACACGGTCTGGAAGACCGTGACCGTCGAGAGGTCCGGGACGATGTATCCGGTGAGGCCGTCGACGAACTGCATCGATAGCGCAGCGAGCCACCACCACGAAAGGATGCCCAACAGTCCGGCGAACGCTCGTCGCTTCAGCTTCGCCGTCTGGTAGCCACCGAACAGGTTACTCGTCGACTCGAGGAAGATCACGATTCCGAGCGAGAGCGCCCACAACGCCAACGCAAGCGGGACGATAGACTCCCAGTAGTAGTCGTACAGACTCGGCCACACCTCGTTCGTCGGGCGAGTGAACACAGAGTTCGGCGCATCAGTGCCGACTATGAAATCCAGAACTGCGTTCGCATTGTCCTCAATGATGTCTTCCAGTGGCGTGAACAGCGATTCGAGAAGTTCCTCCAGCGCGTCGATAATGACCTCTTTTAATCCCATACGCCCTCCTGAATACGCTCGAGTTCGAACTCGGCTGCAGTACAGAGTTGGGCGTTCCAACTGGGTTCAGCAGTACCCCCTGTCGTCACTGAAACCTGGTAGACTAGGGGTGGACTCAGACCAGTCCCGATTGCCATTTTGAAGTCGACAATCCAAGAGTCACACACGTCCTCCTGGTCTTCTGGGAGCGTGAGCGGAGGGTAATCTCCGATGAAGGTCTTCACGTCTCCAGGCGAGAGAATCGCCTCTGTGTCGGGGCGAGGAGAAGTGAGATCAACCCAACGAGGCTTCCCATGCAATTTCCTATTCGACCTCGAACCCGGCGCACCATCGTAGGCGATTTGATAGACCCAATTTGACGCCGTACCTCTGTTTTCAATGTCGAGAGCGATGTTTCCAGTTGGTCTCTGTGTCTCGTTATCGAACGTCAGCCGTGCGTCCACTACCTCCAGAGCGGGAGCTAGCCGGAGTGGTATCTGATGCACGGTCTCGGACGTGATGGCAACGACTGTGTGGTCGCCGGGCGTGTAGTTATCCCGACCAAGGCTTTCACTGTACGTCTCGATGATTGGGACCCGTACAGTACGCTCACCTGCCACGACTGAATTGTGAGAGAACAGCGTCCCATCCGGGGCAATTACGTTCAATTCCGAGACGCCAGACTGTTCCTTCAGGGAAATGGCTAATTCTGTCCCCGTGACCTCGATTCCAGAGACTGGCGTATCTCGCGGGATTCGCTCCGTCCCAGTGGTCCTAGTTATCGTCTGCTGGGTACTGCCATCTTCTCCGGAAATTAGACATCCTGCGAGGAGTGTCGTTGTGAGGCCGGCGCTACTGGCGAGGAGTGCGCGCCGTGAGGGTGAGGGGTTCATCTGATGCCTCTCCATGGTGGCCAGACGTTCCAGCGTGTGATGCGGTCGACGAGGAAGATGCCGAAGAGGATGATGCCGAGTGGGACTCCTGCTCGGAATAGCGTGTCGAGGAGGCCGGCCATCGAGCCCGAGACGTAGACGGTGTCGTGGTCGCCGAGGGCGGTGGCGTCGTCGTCCCACCAGGTGCCTGGGTCGTAGGTTGCGCTGTAGACGCTTCGACGCGGGAGCGTGATGGTTCCGGTACCGGTGTGGTCGGTCTGGACGCGGTGGCCGTCGACGGTGAGACGGCCGGTCGTTCGGTCCGTGTTGATTGGCGCACCGGTGTCCGCATCGACGAGGTGGACTTCGAGCGTGACGTCGTCCGTTGTCGCGTTCACGACGTCAATGGTGACGTTCCGAGTGGCGAGGACCGGCCGGTCGATCGTCGAGAGGTCCTGCTCGACGGTCATGCCTCGAACAAGGCCCTGCACGCGAACAGCCGACTTCGACGAGACTTCTGGAGTTCGGACGACAATGCGGTCGCTGGAGGTATACGTCCCGTTCGCGGTTTCGAGGTCGATCGCGTCGGGGAGCGTGGGCGCCTGGCGCTCGCGGCCGTCTGTATGGAGGATATCGACCGGGGCATCGCTCGTCGCCGAGGCCCCAGATCGCTGTGGCATTGGATACGCGTGCACCTGGAGCGGCTGCGAAGGCGAGTCCACTGGGCGTTGGTCCCCGTGGGTTCTCCGCGTGAGCGTATCCCACGCTGGGTCGCGTGCAGAGTAGAACTCCCACGACCCGTTCACGGATGCGTCGTCGAGTTCGAAGCCCTGCCAGGGCTGGAGGACTCGCACAGCGAGTCCGAGGTCACCGTCGGGGTACTCGACCGCGCGAACGGACGCGAGGAACTCGTACGCGACGACGTCGACCGTATCGGTCACGGTAACGTTCTCGACGTCCGTCGTCGTGTTCGGAATCCAGACGTCTGTGCACGTCGTCGAGTTGTTCCCCGAGGTGTCAGTACCGTTCTCACAGTGAAGAGTTCTCGTCTCGACGGTTCGTTCGAGCGTCGTCGTGACGTTCGCGGCGACTGTGAACTGGTGGGTGGTTCCGACTTCCTCGTTGAGGTCCGTGTACGCGAGTACTGGCGTGTGAGTTTTCTCGGTCGTGGATTCGTGGTTGCCGTCGACGAGGAGTCGGGTCTCGGTCGTCTCCGTATCGAGAACTCGCCAGCTCGTTCGCGTGTCGTTCGTCCTCGTTTCGGAGGGTGCCTGGACGCGGTAGTCGAGCGTTGCGTAGACGGTCCCGTTCGGAGCGACGTAGAGCGGGGTATCGCTCGGGCCGAGGTGGACTCTCGTCGACGGTGAGACGGCGAACGTCTCGACGTAGGCATCCTTGACGTACGCCCCGTGCGTGAGTGAGACGTTCGCTGGATGCGTGGACGTCTCCGCGTTCGTCTTCGGGAAGTCCTGGTGGTCGCCGGCGTTCCACTGGTCGACGGCCGCTGGTGGCGCGTCGTACGGGATGTCGATGTACCCGGCGAGTTCTTGCATCGCCGTGCTCTCGTTCGGGATCTCGCCGTCGTCGGTGTCGCCGGACCAGAGCGTGTGGAACGTGCTCTCGTTGACGCCGTGGTCTGTGTCGGTCGGTGGCCCAGGAGGCGTGACTGTGAGACTGGTTGTGGTCCCGATCGCGCAGACGAGTGCCAGGGTCGCGATCGAGACGGTGGTGGTCAGAACCCGCAACTCGTGCCTCCGGCGACGACGTTGTTCAGGATGAACTGGATGATCACGGTCGCCAGCGGTGCGACGATGATACCCCAGACGACGCCCTGGTTCCGGATCTCCTTGAGTTCCTTCTTGAGGTCCGCGCGACGGATCATCGGCATCGAGACGGTCGCACCGAGTGCGAGCAGCCCGCCAACGAGTGGGCCGCCGAACTGGACGACCGAGAACGCGTTCTTGATGGTCTCCGCCATCTGCGTGTCACAGAACGCCGCGCCAGAGCCCTGAGCGAGCACGGGCGTACTGAACAGACCGATCGCAAGGGTTCCGGCGAGCACCCATTTGAGGGTGGGCGTCGAGCGAGCGAGCGTTGCCACTATCGAGTGTCGAAATGCGGTCATGCTGTTGGTCGAAACACGCGCGCCCTCCTCCTCGTCGACATCTCGAAGACGACTCGCAAGGTGGCGTGCTCTTATCGGGTCACTACCCCCTATCTAACTTAACTGTATCTAGTCCCCCAGATATCTTAAAGTCACCAACAGCTCTCGACCGGAGGGTGAGCGTGGCGCGTGCGAGGAGCGCCTCCTGGAGGCGCGACCGCGCGCGAGGGGCGTCCGAGCAGCGCGAGGACGACGGCTGGGGAGGAAACGGCTAGCCAAGTAAATCGATAGACTGAGGCCCGATATTCCGCAACCTCGTTCGACAGCATTGCGCTTCGAGGGACAGCGTGAAGCTGGGCCACGTCGATAGAGGAGACACCACTCGCAACCGGCAAGCTTGGAATAATCCATACGTATCTAGTTAGTAAAGCTAACTACCTATCAATAAAATATGTATATAACTGTATCTATAAGTTAGACACGAACAGGCTCCGTGGGGTGCTAACAGGCCGGTCAGGCCGTCAGTTCGGACCGACGAAACGCCAGCAAGCCGAGCGGGAGCGGCGCGGCCAGCCAAGCGACCACCACGAGAACGTACCGAGAACTCCACGGGCACGACCGCCATGACCTGATCGTGGAAGCTCGCAACCATGCAACGGCGTACGTCGACGATGACAATGTCCTACGCTCGCTCTCCGACCCCGACCTCAAGACCGAGTCAGAGGTGCGGACAGCCGCCGAGATAGCGACGGAAGAGCGCTAGGTCGAGACGCAGCTCCGGGCGTTGTTAAAGAACTTTAGTGAATGCCCCAATCTTGGCGGCAACGGCTTCGCGGGAATCAGAGTCGACCTGTGCAACCCGCTTCGTTATCTCCTCGTGGGGAAAGACGTGAAGCGACCACGGACTGGCAAAACTGGGGTACGTCTTAAGTTCGCCTTCAACGAGCGAGTCAGCGCCTATCTCGATAGCGGAGTCACGCTCGGTCGAGGTGATCACAGCGACCGTATAGCGATCGCCATGGAACGGCCGGTTCGAGTTCGAGACCACAAGATATGGTCGAAGGCCAGATTTGAACGATGCGGGAGCGACGACGATGCTTCCTTGTCTGTACGCCATTCAGGCGTTTTCACCGAGGTCGGGGGCACTCTCGGTCCAGTCGTCGCTCTCGCCATAGGCGTCGTCGCCGTATTCGGCTTCGATACTCTGGAGACTCACAATGTTGGCAAGCCGCGAGCCTGCGACATCGTCAGCGACCGCCCAGTAGGAGTCGACTTTCCGAACGAGGCCATCGTTCTTGAGTCGAGCGAGGGTCTTGTGAACGCTGGTGTGCTTGACCTCAGTGAGCTCTGCAAGTTCACGCGGGGAGAATCCCATGTCCGGGTGGTCTAACAGAACTTCAAGTAGTTCGTAGGCGTTCGACCCAGGTTTGACTGGGGGCGAAACGGGTTCGTCGTCTGAATCTAGCTTGATCGGCATGATGTCCGTCTTTGTCAGAGTTTGTCTGCAGACGTCAAAAGAGTTTCTCCGTTCTCGGACGCGGTCCACCGGTTAACCAAAGAACCTCCTGAACTACCCCTCGCCCGCCATCCTCACAACAACACGAATCTCAGAGTTCTCCTGGACCGCAAGTTCGACAGCCAGCACGTCCTGGAGATAATCAGCCAGCGCGGCCTTAGAACGGGGACAATGGGAGGCACAAGACGAGCTGATATATCGCCGGAAAGAGAACGTCGAATACGACGACCAGCGGCAGTACTCGGTATTCATGACGAGAGGGGGGAGGGCGGACGTCTCACGGAGTACGGCTCCCCGCGGAGGAGTTCAGGACTCTCGTTGGGGGAGCTCGTCCTCCGTTTCGAACGTCCGTTTGTCGTCTCGATAGCACGCCCAGCACGGCACTCCCTCGGGGAGGCCCTCGCAGTCGCACTCCGGATCGTCGTCCCGGTCGACGTCGTGCGGATTGCTGGATGCGACTCCACCGTCAGTTGCGACGGACTGTTCGAGTGCGGGGTCGAGAATCGATCGTCGAATCGCGACGGCGACGCGGTGCTTGCACGCGCCCTCGAAGCGCTCGTCTGCCGGACAGGTACAGGATTCTGGGAACCCGTCCTCGACGCGGACGAGGTACTCGTGCTCGCTCGGATTCGCGTGGCTTGCGTTCGTGACGCAAACACCCCCGGGAGCGAGCACGAACTCGAACGCCTCGTACTCGGCTCGTTTCCGCACACGGTTCGTGAACGTCAGTCTTGCCAGTGGATGCGTGGTGTTTTCAGTTGAGATAGTTACTCACCTCACCCCCCAGGGGACAATAAATCAGGGAGAGCCGAGCTCGTCCAGGGTGTCACGATGCTTCCGGAGCGTCTTCGTCGACGTGTCCGCGACGCTCGCTACCGTTCCCTGGGAGGGAGTGCGACGTCCGTCGAGCGCTTTGTACAGACACCCGGCCGCGAACCCCGACGGCTGGACGCCGTTCGTCACGCCGGCTTCTTCGGCCGCCTCCGCGAGACGGAGTGCACGACTTTGGATCTCGTCTGAGACGCCGAGTTCAGAACAGAATCGCGGGACGAACGCACTCGGCCCGACGGGCTTTGCAGGCAACCCGAGTTCCGCGTTCAACACCCGGTACGCGCCCTCGACCTTCCCTCGACCGATCGGCGCTGGCTCGGCGACCTCCACGACCGTCCGCGACAGGCCGTTACATCGAGCGACCGCGTACACGCACCCAGCGGCCATGCCTTCGATCGATCGACCACGGAGGAGGCCCTCGCTCTGGGCAGTCCGAAAGAGCGCACACGCCTGGTCGCGGATCGACTCGGCGAGTTCGAGCACGCCCGATATTCGACGGATCTCGTTGAACGCGTACATCAGGTTCCGGTCGGCCTTCGACTCGCACCGACTTCGCGAATGCTCGCGACGCAGTCGCCCGAGCTGTCGACGCTTCCGACCCGACAGCGAGTTCCCGTTCGCGTCGCGCCATCGGCCGATGGTGGTCGAGAGGCCACGGTCGTGCCTCGCTTCAGTCACCGGAGCGCCCGTTCGCTTGCGCTCGGCCCGATCGCACGCTCGCCACTCCGGCCCACGGTCGAGACGAGGCTCCTCACGCACGAGCCCACAGTCCTCGCACACGGACTCCCCACCGCTCGGCGCGAATCGACCATCGCATTCAGGACACACATTGCTGCTCGAATCGAGCGGGACGCTCTCGTCAAACGACCCCGCATAGACGTCACTGGTTCTCATGGGATGCTAGTTCTCTGAGACGCTCGTCGACCCGACGAACCCCTCACCCCTCAGGGGTCAATAAATGCAGTACGCGCTCGATGGTCACTCGAGGGCAGCGACGGCCTCGATGATGTCCTGGGCCACGTTCGTGATTCGGTGAAGGCGTTCTCGAATCGCATTGGCAGGGTCGCCATCCCACGCGGCGACGTAGAACGCGCTCCGTGAGGCGTCGAGTCCGAAGTACCGCGAAACGACGTACGCTGTGCTTTCGGCTTCTACCTCGCGCTTCGCACGCTCGACGGGGTCTTCGACGTCGAAGTGAAGGAGTGCGTGGGCGTACTCGTGTGCGAGCACGCTCGCGACCTGTGCCCGGTTCTCGACGTCCTTCACGTCGACCAGAAGCGAACAGTCGTACGCGCTTCTGTCAGCGCACACGCCTGCGGCGTCGCCATGCGTCCACTCTTCGGGAGGAACGAGCGTCGCGCGAACGCCGAATTCCGGCGCTGCATCCAGTAATGCACGGACCAGTTCGTCCCCCGCTCCATCGTCGTACGTGGTCGTCTCGAGTTCGGGCAGCGGTTCGCCGTCGGTCTGGGAGACGTCGAACACGGGAACTGGCTTGAACCCGACGAGGCCCCGCCTCCACGTCTCGGGTGGCGTCTCGTCGTACTCGCAGTCACTCCTCGTGTGATACGATTTCGAGTTCCCACACTCGGGGCACTGCTTCGCGATGATCGGTGCCCAGATCCAGATAGCCGACTCGCCCTGCTGGACGTACCTGTCGAACTCGTTCGTCCACGTATTGTAGCCTGCCACCTTCGTCGCCCCCGGGCACTGGTGTTTGATGAGGAGGGTGTTTCGGTAGGAGTAGTCGTGGAAGCACGATTGGACGTCGAGCCACGCCTGGAGTTCCGCACTCGCACGTGCTTCGTTCGAGCGCTCGGCGAACTGCTCGACCCACGCCTCGAGCGACTCGTGCATCTCCTCGCGCCGTGTCTCCGATTCCTCGAAACACGTTCGAGCAAGGTCTCGTTCGTTCTCTTTGCTATCCGCACACGTCTCGTTGTGATTGTCTTCTATCGACATCGATTGGTTCCGAAGAGGACTTGGTGTCCTCCTCACCCATCAGGGAGGACAAAAACGGGCTTCGTCGAGCGAGCCGATTCTTGCGGAGTATCCAGTCGCACCAACTTGTCATCGGAGACCGAGAAATTGGTCCGATTGGACCGCAGGGAGAGCAACGATCGGTGTAGCCACTGGAGAGCGCGTCACGACACTTCCGGGAAGGTCCGGGGGAAGCACCCAATTGGGCTCGGAGAGAAGGGGGAGTATGGAGGTCACGGTGTACGGCCAGTTGCGGGGTGCGACCGGGGAGAAAGCGGTCGACGTCGACTTCGATGGGGGCTGTGTACTGGAGGCTCTTGAGGCGTTCGTGGGTGCGTATCCACGCGCGGAACGGCATCTGTTCGACGATGGAGCGCTTGCGTCGAGCGTTCGCGTCACGGTCAACGGCGAATCCGCCGAACCAGACGATGCTTGTCCGGGCGACGCGGTGCTCACTGTCCATCCCGCGATGCAAGGCGGCTGACCACGAAAGAACACGAAGTGAGGGAAGAGAGGGGTGCCTGTGACTCGGTGGATTAGAGGTCGTACTGGTCGCGAACGAGCGTGGCGAGGCCTCTGTCCTCGAGCACGTCCATCGGTGCGAGCATCGTGAGTTGCACGACGCCTGGGAGGCGACCGATCTCGACGCCACCAGTGAACGTACAGCGCGTCCGGACCTCGCCCTCGCTCATGTCCAGGAGGTCGCCCGCGCGCTCGAAGGCGTTCTCGGTCGCGTCGTTGACGGTCGTGCCCGATCCGATAATCTGGATCGGTCCCATGTCGGTCTCGACGCCGACGCCGTACTGGTCGCCGAGCTCGAGGCCGCGTCCGACGTCGTCGTCGCTGTAGGGCTTGCTGATGTGCGGGAGGTCCTCGAGGTTCGGCAGCAGGAGTGGGCCGTCGATGTCGAGATCCTTGACGAGTTCGACCTCGAACTCGGTGTACCCGCTGACGTCGGTCGTGTGGAGTGCGAGTTCGCCGTCGCCCTGGTTGGCGTGCATGTCGCCAACGTAGATGCCACCGCCGTCGACCTTGACGGGACAGACGAGGACGGCGCCTTCGCGGACGGCGTTGACGTCCATGTGACCGTCGGTTCGCTCGGCGAGTTCGTCCTCGCTCTCGAGGCCCCAGTCGTGGCCGGCGCCGATGAGGAACTGCCCGAAGTCCCCGGCGTTGTGCGAGTCCGGCAATTCGATCGGAGGCGTCGTCCCGATGTTCCCGACGAACGGCCGGAGATGGCCGAGCGTCCCCGGCATCTCCGAAGGCTCGTAGAGGAGGATGGAGTGTTGACGGGAGTTCTCGGGAAGCGCGATGGCGTCGTCTGCGCGTTCGGCGAGGTCGTGAGCGGCGTCGTCGTCGACGGTGAGTCCGACCTCGTAGTCGTCGTCGAACACCGCGGTGATACCGTACTCGAACCCGAACGACGACGCGTTCGCACCGCACTCTGCACACCGGATCGATTCTTCGCCGGTGCCTTCGACGACGCTCTCGGGCCACTCGGCGCCACACTCGGGGCACTTGTGGTCGACGAAGGGGTCGTCGCCGAACGCCCCCTCGCGTTCTTTCATCGACCCTGTGCTGGTGGCGACGCTCGTCACCTCGATGTCATTGATCTTGATCGCGATCGCATCACCGACTTCGGCGCCCTCGACGGCGATCGGTTTGGTGACCTCGTGGCCGCCTCGGAACTTCGGTGTGATCATCGGCCCCCAGCAGGCCGGTGGCGTGTGCGTCCGAACGGTCCCGCCGTCGGCGACGGTTCCTGCCCACTCTTGCTCGGGGCCGACCAGTCCGAGGGTGTACTCGTCGACTTCGAGCCGGGGTGTGACTTGCTGAGACATATCCATCACGAATATTCGTCCGAGACGCTATTAAGCACTAGCGCGAAACCAGCCCCCCAAGAAGCGAACTGGTCTATCTTACTTTGAGGAGAGAATCCCGCCGTTTAGGACGTTGAGGGACGTTGTCCTACGACTTGTTTTCCGTGAGCGTATTGACGACATCAGGAACGGTGAACAAGCGGAGGTCGGCTCGTTCGTCGGCTGCTTCTTCGACGGAAGGCTTGAAGCCACGTCGAGAGAAGAGTGCGTATTCGACGACCCGGTCGCTGCCGTCCTGTGGCGACCAGCGGAGTTCGTCGGCGTGGTCTTCGAGGTTCGACAGCGCGTCGTATCCGAGTGGTGCCTGTTGGAATTTGCATTCACCGACGATCAGCGTCTCGCTCGTGGTCAGGCCGACGACGTCGATCTCGTGCTCGCCATACCACCATTGCCCCGTATTTGTGATCGTGTGGTCAGGGTAGAGCGTCCGAAGTGCGGAGCAACAGAGCTCTTCGAACGAGTGACTGACAAAGTCAGCGAGTTCCGGCTCGATCAGTGCTTCGTAAGCGTCACCGCCCAGTTCGTCGTACTGCTCGCTCGTTCCGTACACGAAGTGGAACCAGAATCGGAAGAACGGGTCACGAATGCGGTATCGACTGCGCTTGCTGCGTTCTATCTGTTCTGTAATGGGAACGTGCTGGTCTATCAACCGGAGTCGGGACAGTCGGTTGAGATATTTCGAGAGCTGGTTATAGTCGATACCGGTTGTCCCGGCAATCTCATTCCGACTGGTGTTCCCGCCAGCGATAGCTTCCAGGATCGAAAAGTACCGCGTCGGTTCGGTGAGTTCCATTCGGAGGACGTAATCGGGCTCGTCGTGGAGTGTTCCATGGCGAGAGAGGATCGTCCGCTGAATGTTCGCTGCGAGTGTCGCATCGGGCGAGACTTCTTCGAGGTAGTACGGAACGCCGCCGAAGACACCCCACGTCAGGACCTGCTCGTCTGGAGTATACGCATCATCGAAGAACTCCATCGCGGCGTCGAACGGCAGTTGCCTGACGTCGAGCTTCAGTGACGAGCGCCCGTAGAGCGGACTATTTCCGAGCAACGCTGCGTCTTCCATCATACTAATTGACGACCCGACGAGCACGAACGTCGTGGCGGAATCGTCGAGTTCGTGGTCGAACATCGCCTGTACCACGGACGGGAGGCTCTCGTCTTGTTCGACGAGGTATGGGAACTCGTCGAGCACCACGATCGCGTCCTGTTCAGCGAGATATCCGAGGATCTCGTCCCAGTCTTTGCGGATTCGCCCCACTCCAGGGTACGATTCTGTCGCTGTGTCTATGAATTGCTGAAGTTGCAGCGCACTCGTCTTCTGTTTCGCCTGATATACGACGGAATCGTCGCGGTCCTTCAGCGATTCCTTGACGAGAGCGGTTTTCCCGAGGCGACGACGGCCAAAAATCACTGCGAGTTCGGCATCGTCCGAATCGTATAGATCGCGGAGACGGGCGAGTTCCTCGGTCCGGTTCACGAAATCGGGCATACAACCTGTATTGCCAGACCGATAATAGTACTTCCGATAATCGTACTTCAGAGTATGATACTATAGAGTATTATAACTACGGTTCGGGAGTTAGTAGGTCTGTGGTGGCTGCTCGAGAATCTCGAAGATTTCGCTGGCACGATATTCCTTGTTGCGCCCCTTCCCGGTCACTTCCTCGAGGACTCCTTCGTCGACGAGGTCGTTGATTACTCGCGACGCCGTCGGTTGCTTGACGTCGAAGATTCGTTGAACAGTCTTGCTCGTGACGTAGGGCTGTTCGAAGAGCTTCAATGCGAGTTGGTTTTTCGTGTACGACTTTCCCCCATAATCGTTGTCGTACTGACGCCTGAGGTGGGCTAGCGAGAGTGTTCGGTTGACGGATTCGTGGGCCTGCCGAGCGATGCCCTCGATAAAGAACGATAGCCACGCTTTCCAACTGCCATCGTATCGAACGGCCTCCAGCCGATCGATGTACGTCGGCTTGTTTCGATTGAAGTATTCACTGAGGTAGAGATTCGGGCGTTCGAGATAGCCAGTGTCGTACAACTGGAGCGTGATGAGAAGACGACCGAGACGGCCGTTTCCGTCGCCGTATGGGTGGATGGTCTCGAATTGGTAATGGAAGAGCGCGATGTCTATGAGCGGGTGGTAGCTCCCGCCAGTTCTGTAGTAGGTGAACAGCGCATGCATCAAGCCTTCGACCTGGTCTGGAACGGGTGGGAGGAAGTCACCGATATGGTTCGGTTTCGTCTTGTACGCGCCGAGAGTATCGGTATCGACGCGGTCGTCTGGAACGCCAGTGAGAAGCGTCTCGTGGAATTCGTGCAGTCGTTCGACGGTCAGGTCTTCCCCTCGGTCGAGTGCATCGATACCGTTCTCGATAGCGTCCTCGTAGTTGAGTACTTCCTGCGTGTCCTTCGTTTGGCCCGTCGTGGATTCGACGCTGATCTCGTCTTCGCCGGCGTCAAACGAGCGTGTTTCGAGGCTGTAGAGAGCGTTATAGTCGACGTCAGCGCCTTCGATTTCAGCGGACTCCATGGCTTCCTTGCGGAGGAGCGAAGTGTATAGTACTGGCGGGAAATCGAGTTCGAGACTCACTCCACTGAGTTTTCCGAGCCAGAACGTCGCGTCTGCGAGCGTCTCGTAGAATTCGTTCCCGAGAGCGAGGTCTTGGGATGGCGGCAGCGGATCAGGCTTGTAGTACGACCTCCGGCCGTACGGGATGAGGTCGCCAGGAGCGTTAGAATTGAGTTCTGGCTGTTGCATACATACGCAATCAGTAGAACTCTCGGAGAATCAATCTACCGGTCTCAAATGAATAGAACAGAGGCAGAGATTGGCTATGGATGAATTTACTCGCCTTATATGAATTCAAAGACGACGGATGGTATTGGTAGATACAACTCTCAAGAGCAGTCCGCCGGTCTCGAAGAGAGCCCGACGAACCTCGACCGCGCCTACGACGACTACGTGTTTAGAGTCGACCCACTCCCCGGCACCTTTGACGCGGAGAGCACGTGAAACGTCGGTTTTGTATGATGCACGTTCCCGTGGGGGTTGTCGCAGTCGTAGCTGCCGACATCGTGGCGTCGTCGTCGCGTACGTAGCTCGACAGTAAACGAACGCATCAGGGGCGTTCCGGGCAGCGGTGTTGCGCTGGTGAGGCCACCGGTAGGCCTAAGTCATTATCGAGATAATCATTATTCAAAGTATGACCTTCTACGATCGCGTGGACGAGCTTGGGGCACTCACGTCTGCAGTTGAGAGTCCGGGCCACGAGTTCTTCGTCGTGTACGGCCGGCGACGCGTTGGGAAGACGGCCCTCCTCAAGGAACTCTGTCGAGATCGGCCACACGTCTATCATCTCGCCGCACAGGAAGCCGAAGCGCGCCAACGTGAGAAGTTCGTCGAGCAACTCGCCGGCCACTTCGACGACCGCGTCCCACGCATCGACGACTGGTCGGACGCGTTCGAGTACCTCGGCGAGCAACTCAAAGACCAGGACTCGATCGTGGTGATCGACGAGTTCCCGTACCTCGTCGAAGCCAACGACTCACTCCCCTCGTACGTACAAGGGTTCGTGGACGAACACCTGCAGGAGACGGAGTCGACGTTCGTGCTCTGTGGGTCGAGTGTGAGCACCATGGAGTCCGCTGTGCTGGGCCACGAGAGCCCGCTCTTCGGGCGACGAACGGGCCAGATCGACCTTCAGCCGTTCTCGTTCCAGCAAGCCAGAGCAGCAATTGGGTACGATATCGAGCGCGCCATCGAATCCTATAGCGTCACGGGCGGCACCCCGATGTACCTCACGCTCTTCGAGTACACCAGACCCTTGCACGCGAACATTCGGTCGGAAATCCTGTCGCCAACGGCCGTCCTCTACAACGAACCGGAGTTCTTGCTTCGAACTGAACTCCGTAACCCCGGGCGATATCTCAGCATTCTCGAGGCAGTGGCGACGGGGCACACCACGCCCAACGAGATCTCGGGCGCGACCGGCATCGATTCCGGCCCGCTCTCGAAGTACCTGCAAACCCTCCGCCAGCTCAGGCTCCTGGAGCGCGAGGTCCCGATAACCGCGAAGAGAAAGAAGTCCAAGCGCTCGCGATACCACGTAGCAGACGAGTTCCTCCGGTTCTGGTTCCGATTCGTCGAGCCGAATCGGTCCAGCATCGAGGAAGCTCCAGAACACGTCCTCGACGGCACCATCGACCCCCAACTTCCCGATCACGTCGCAAAGACGTTCGAAGAAATCTGTCAGGAAGCCGTCTGGGAAGCCATCCGCCAGGGTGAGCTCGAGACGTACACCGATGTCGGACGATGGTGGTATGGCGAAGACGAGATCGATATCGTCGCCCTAGCCGGATCTGACAACCGTATTCTCTTCGGCGAGTGCATATGGACCAGCGACCCAGTCGGGCACGGGCTCGTCGACGATCTCCGTGAGAAGGCCACCGAGGTTCGCTGGGGGCCAAGCACTCGCGAAGAGCACTTTGCGTTGTTCTCGAAATCCGGATTCACGCCCAGCCTGGCGAACGACCTCGACGCCAATTGGACCCTCTACGACCTCACCGACCTAGACGAACTCCTCGCACCACCGTTCGAACCCACGAAGTCGTAGCCCTCGGAGAAGACAAGATGCCATCAGGAGGAAGACGGTGGATCTCCACACCTACGAATCGGGTCTCTCATCCTTGAGGGTGCTAGACGAATTGGATCATTCTCGAACCCGTCGGTCTCAACCATCTCCAATCAAGGAGGGGAGTCTCATGGAGGCTACTCGGATCTGAACACCTTGCGGTTTCGTCCGGAAAAGAGGGTTGTGGCTGCGCGCGCAGCGGGCTTCTCGTGAGCGCTGCGAACGAGAAGCCGGTGAGACGAACGCGTTCGTCTCACCGAGCGAGCACGGAGCGGTGGGTGGGGAGGTGGGGTCGCGGCAGCCAGGCGCGGCGCGCTCGGTTCAGCACACCGAAGAACGCTCATCCGTCCTCCCATCAATTAGCTCGACCCGGCAAAAAAGAGTGTCCGAGTGGCCGGTCGACCCCCAGCCAGTGATCCACCGATCAGTTCCGCGGGCTTAATCCATCGCCGGCTTCGAGCACGGTCACGTTCGAGCGCGACGTTGCCGCGAGTGATGCTCGACCGCCGTACCAGCCGACTTCGACGTTCAACAACCGCACCCGGTCGCCTTCGCTGAGGATACTCCCCACGTTCGAGCGCTTCCAGACCGTCAGTTTCGCCGTCCCACTCTCGTCCTCGATGATGCCAACCTGTTGTTGGTTGCTCGCCGCTGGCTCGTAGAGTGTTCGAACCTTGCCTTCCACGTTCGCCTGGATCGAATACCGTGGGTGACCCATCCATTCATCGATGCTCGCGATGGGCTGCATCGCATCCACGCCTTTCGCCACCTCCTTCTTCGTCTCGAGGACCGCCGCCGTCACCCCCATCCCCTGGCACGCCACCTTCTCCGCGAGTCGCTTCGCCAGCGCCGCCCGCGACGGCCCCCGGAAGCGCCCAGCCAACTTCATCCCATATCGGTTCACGTCACCGAGCGTCTCCACGTCCAGTTGTTCACGAGGATCCACGCCAGGGTCACCACCGGCTCCCAGAACGCCGCGCTCTCGGAAGTCACGCACGCGCTCGCCCGACTCCCGGCGATTCTGTACGCTCGCCGACCCCGCACGGTCGACACCCGCCTCCGCCGCCGCCAGCGCACGCTCACGCTGCCCCGCCAACTCCGCCTCCTCGCCCAACTGCCGCTCCTCTTCGGCGAGCGTCCGCCCGTACGGATGCCCGAGATTCGCCTCTCGCATCCAATCGTAATCGATCCGACCCTGGCGCTCCAACTCCACCGTCGGCCGCAGCTCCTCGCCGCACTCCGTGCACGCCGACCCCGCCAACAACTCATCAGCACTCTCGATCGCATCCCGCACCGTGAACCGCCCCGACCGCTCCACGTCGCTCGCTCGTTCATTCACCGATACAACCGAATCTTCATCACTGAATACGTTCTTACTAGACATCGCTGTTAGCTCTGAAGGCGCTCACTCGGCGTCTTCTTCCGACACCACGACCCTCCAGCCGTGGCTGTCCACAACGACCAACTCACTCCTCTCGCGCTCTCGCTTGCGCCTTCGCGAGCGCCCCGGGCGCGAGCGAGAGCGCGCCAAAGGGAGGCCACACGACCAGCACCGCGCGCCGTTCTGCCGAGCGCAGCGAGGCAGAGCCCGGAAGACGAACGGAGTGAGTCTTCCGGTGAGCCGCCCGGAGCGAGCGTCCAGCTTTAAGCCGTTTCTCGTGTCCGGCCCGGACTGCGGGTCCGTGTCCAGCGCGACGGTCGTGAGCACGGCGAGTCGCGGTGTGACTCGCCGCGCGGAACGGCCCAAAGCGCTGGAACGCGAAAGCCCGCAAGGGGCGCAACCGAAAACGCGCTTAATGCTGGCGTCGAGACCAGATTCATTTCAGCCCGGAACGGGCGCTCGCGGTGCGGGAAGCGCCCGCATGCCCGGAATGGTCGGTCGCGAGCGAAACGAGGCGCGACCACAGGGAGCGCCTCGATAGCGAACGGTGACCGGAGGGAGCCGTGAGCAAGCGAAGGGCGGCAGCGGCGAGCGGGGCGGGCCGTAAAGAAACACCGTCCAACCATTCTCGACGCTTAGTGACACAGCCGACCTCCTGGTGGACTCAGAAAGGGCGAGGCCGTCTCGGCCGTTCCCCGACCCCGCAAGCACCGCAGGGACGAGGCGCGCAGCGGGGTTCCCGTGAGCGAAGCGAACGGGAGCAAGCGAGACTGCGTCTCGCGTGGTCGCGGGACGTCGAGCGGCCGAGGGCTTTCGAAGAGTTACGCCTGCGGTTCCGTGTTCAGCTCGCTGAGAACCTGCGTCGTGACCGTCCCGATCCGAACTCCATCGAGTGCCTCCACATCGTTATCTGCAGCGGCCGTCCGAAACGGGACGCCGTCGACGAGGATCCGGTGGATGACCCCCCGAACGACTGCGTCGCCGTATCGATCGACAACCGTGGCCATCGTTCCATCGAGATGTGCATCCGGGTGATCTGTTCGTGGGGCAGCCGCACGGTCGAGCAGACGCTCACAAACTCTGTCGGCGGATGCGTGCGCGGGGTTGCCAGTTCGTTCTTGGACATCGTACACAGTCGCGTGATCGGTCATTCCTCGGTCGGTGGTTCGAGATACGTTCCGAGAGCGTCGACGACGGTCTGGACGAACGACTCGTCGAGACGGCCCTGCCGTCGAATGATCGCAGCGTGCTTCGGCGACGCGACTGCCCACGGTGAGGCGTAACCCTGTCGGGGCATCCCGCCCTCGACCCAGTCGGCGTCCTCGAGGGGAATCCCCTCGTCGTGGGGTGTCGTCGTAAGTGTGACCGTCATGTACTCCTCCTCACCGAGTGGGTGCGTGTCGTTGTTCAGAATCAGCCACGGACGCGGGTTCTCACCCGACTTGAACGGGTCCGGCCCCTAGACGACATCCCCGCGCTGATAGTATTCGGCGGCGGCTATCACCCCAATAACAGCGAGGAAGAACGGCCAGACACCGAAATAGAATGCTGTGAAGTCTTCCATCGAGCCGCCGGGTAGTCTGTCTGCGAGGCAGTACCCGGA
>Ga0136556_1000239_pt1 | contig 37770 bp, 37 predicted proteins | sample AntRauTorckE6831_FD_104780 | JGI IMG/M metagenome (GOLD analysis project Ga0136556, IMG submission 104780) | Saline lake microbial communities from Rauer Islands, Antarctica - Metagenome Torckler E6 #831 | ecosystem: Environmental > Aquatic > Non-marine Saline and Alkaline > Saline | place... | reverse complement strand
GAGGTAAACAGCAACGGGAAGGCGAGACGCTTTTCATGAGCATAAAGCCCCGGGGCGATAAAGCTCCAGATCTGATACAGAACCACGGGAATGGCCAGAAACAGTGCCAGTACCAGTACGAGCTTCAGCGGGGCGAAGAACGGCGAGGTAATATCGGTGGCAATCATGGTCTGACCCACCGGCAACAGTTCCCGCAGGGGTTGGGACATCAGCAGGTACAGGTCGTTGGCAAACGGATAAAGAACAGCGAAGCAGATGGTGACTGCCAGAACTATCTTCAGAAGCCGGTTACGAAGCTCGAGCAGATGCTCGATCAATGACATATCTCCCTGTTCGGGAGCTGTGTGATTGCCGTCTGGTGTGGCGCTCATGAACGGTTATCCGGTGATTTGTCCGACGATTTCGCAGGCAGTCCGCTGGGGTCGGGATTGTCTGGATTATTGGCATCGGGGCCGTGAGCCTGAGTGTCTGTGGAGGACCGTTTTGTCGACTGGTATTCGGAACGAATCATGTGTTCCTGCCGCTTGGCTTCGTCCAGGGCGTCTTTTACGGTTTTCTCCACATCTTCAAGGCCCACATCGCCGGCCTTGTGCAGCTCTTCGCGCAGTTCATCTGCCTTCAGCTGGCGGTCCAGCTCGGTACTGAACTGCTGCATCATGCGCCGGGCACCGCCAACCCAGCGGCCCGCAGCACGGGCAGCCGTTGGCAGTCGCTCCGGCCCGAGAATCAGCAGTGCAATGATGCCGCAAATCAGTAGTTCAACAAAACCGATATCGAACATTCAGGCTGCGCTCAATTCTGTTTTTCGCGGGGCTTTTCTTCGGTCTCGGTTTCGGGCTGCTCGGTCTTTTGCTCTTCCAGCCATTCGGGCTCTTTGGGCTTATCTTCTTCGTCGCCCATCGATTTTTTGAAACCGCGAATGGCGCCACCCAGATCACTGCCCATATTTCGCAGCTTTTTGGTGCCGAACAGCAGTACGACAATGGCCAGGATAATCAGAAGTTGCCAGGGGCTAATCATGGGGAATCCTCGTAAAATTTTGCGATCGTTGCCTATTGTACGCCACTGTTGGCCCCTTGAGGAAATACCCTGGCGGGGGTAGCCCTCATGATTTACGTGATGCCTTTTCTTCCAGGCCGGAGAGGTCAAAGCGGCTCGCCAGTTCGTCCAGAACATCCTGAGGGCCCAGCCCCAGGTTCGAGAGCATGACCATGCTGTGAAACCACAGGTCGGCGGTTTCCATAATCACTTCCCGGTTGTCACCGGATTGTTCGGCGTCCTTTGCGGCGAGCAGGGTTTCGGTGCATTCCTCCCCCACTTTTTCCAGGATCTTGTTCAGGCCCTTGGCGTGCAGGCTTGCCACGTAGGAGGTTTCAGGCGCTGCCTCTTTGCGGGTTTCCAGTACTGCTGCCAGGCGTTCGAGTACGTCGCTCATGTGCTGTTTCCTCAGTTGCTGCCGTAGATGCTGTCCGGATCTTTGATCACCGGATCCACGCTGACCCACCGGCCGTCTTTCAGTGTGCGGTAAAAGCAACTGCGCCGGCCGGTGTGACAGGCGATACCGCCTTTCTGTTCCACTTTCAGCAGTATCACGTCGGCGTCACAATCCAGCCGGATGTCGCGCAGTACTTGCTGATGGCCTGAGCTTTCACCCTTGCGCCAGAGTTTGCCCCGGGAGCGCGACCAGTACACGGCCTGGTTTTCCTGTACGGTCAGCGCCAGGGACTCCCGGTTCATCCACGCCATCATCAGGATATCGCCGGTGTCGGCGTCCTGTGCGATTGCGGGTACCAGACCGTCATCGGTCCATTGAATGTCATTCAGCCAGTCCGGCTGTGCTTGCTCAGCAGGGGACTCTTGCATGGTCAGGAATCCTGAAGTTTCGGTGATTTAACGACCACCCCGGAGCATGATGCCTGCGGCTACAGCCAGCAGCACCCAGCCCCACGCGGGCATGTCGGTTAACAGCTGTTGCGCTTCGGGTTGTGTGCCGGCAACGGCGCCAACCGCCAGAACGGCCGCCACAAAACCGCGCCGCCAGCGGCGTTCGCTGCGTTTGTTCTGTTCTTTCATCAACGCAAGGGCGGCCCGGTTCTGGTCTTCTGTCGGGCCACTGCTGCGCATTCTCAACAGCGCGTCGTGTACCAGTTGCGGCATCTCCGGAGCCTGTTCCAGCCAGGCCGGCAGATGACTCTGCAGCGCTTTGTACAGGCCGGTGGGGCCAATGCGCTGGCGCATCCATTTTTCCAGAAACGGCTGGGCGGTGGTCCAGAGGTCCAGCTCCGGATACAGCTGACGGCCCAGGCCTTCCACATTCAGCAGGGTCTTCTGCAGCAGCACCAGTTGCGGCTGCACTTCCATGTTGAAGCGCCGGGCGGTCTGGAACAGCCTCAGCAGGAAATGCCCGAAGGAGATATCCTTCAATGGCCGCTCGAAAATGGGCTCGCATACCGTACGGATAGCTGCTTCAAATTCGTTGACCCGGGTTTCTGGCGGCACCCAGCCGGAGCGGATGTGCAGTTCTGCCACCTGGCGGTAATCCCTGCGGAAAAAGGCGAGCAGGTTGCGGGCCAGATAGCTCTGATCATCCGGGGCGAGAGTACCGACAATGCCGAAATCAATGGCGATGTATTTTGGGTCGTCCGGGTTGCTGGCATCCACGAAAATGTTGCCCGGATGCATGTCGGCGTGGAAAAAGCTGTCACGGAACACCTGGGTGAAGAAGATCTCCACACCTTTTTCTGCCAGAACTTTCATGTTCACGCCGGCCGCACGCAATGCCGGCACATCGGCAATCGGAATGCCCTGGATGCGCTCCATCACCAGAACCGATTTGGTGGTGTAATCCCAGTCGATAAAGGGGATGTAGATTAGTGGCGAGTTTTCGAAGTTACGACGCAGCTGGCTGGCATTGGCCGCCTCGCGCTGCAGGTCCAGCTCGTCGTGAATGGTGGCGTCGTAATCGGCCACCACATCCACCGGGCGCAGGCGTTTGCCCTCAGGCCAGTATTTCTCCAGCAGCCCGGCCATCAGATACATCAGGGCGATGTCCTGATGGATGGTTTTCTCTATATCGGGACGCACCACTTTGACCACCACTTTCTGGTCGTTGAGCAGCGTGGCGGCGTGAACCTGTGCAACCGAGGCTGATGCCATGGGGTCGGCACTGAATTCAGCGAACAGTTCGGCGACCGGTGCGCCCAGGGAGTCTTCGATAATGCCCCGGGCCTGGTCACTGGGGAAGGGCGGTACCCGGTCCTGGAGGTGCTTGAGTGACTCGGCCATGTCGTCGGGCATCAGATCCCGGCGGGTGGAGAGAATCTGGCCGAACTTGACGAAAACCGGTCCCAGCTCTTCCAGTGCCAGGCGCAGGCGGTCGCCCCGGCTCATTTTGGGTTTCGGGAACAGGTGCCACGGCGCGAACAGGAAAAAGAGCCTCAGCGGTGCGGGCAATTCGGACAACGGTAAGAATGTGTCCAGCCGGTAACGGCAGAAAACCCAGGCAATTCGAAACAGGCGTTGCAGGCGGTTCACAGCTTCTCCGTTTGATTGTCGCTGCCGGTGTTGTCCAGCTTGTTCAGCCTGGCTTCCAGTTGGCTGGTGCGCTGGCTCAGATCATCAATGACCCGAAAGCGGGCGGCCAGTTCCCGGCGGCCGGGCAGGCTCTGGCTTTCTTCATGAATATATTCTTCCAGGCTGGCGGTTACGCTGGCCATGGCCTGCTGGCTCCAGAGCACCGCGTTGCGAATGCGTTGGCCCAGAAAGTGGGCCGGAACATCGCCCAGATGGTTGGCCATAGCCGCTTCCCAGTCTGGCTTGAGCTGGCTCAGTGCCTGCTGCAGTTGTCTGGCCTTTTCGGTATTGCCCTCCACCACCAGCCGACCATCGGTCAGAACCTGCGAGTCGCCAAGGGCCAGTGCTGCCAGTGCAACGGGGCCGCCACGAATGAACGTGCAGGCTTCTTCGGCGGTCTGATTATCCACCTGAACATAGTTGCCGTCATTACTCAGAGTCAGCGTAATTGCGACCGGTGTGGTGAGAGAGACAGACACCGGTTCAGCCAGGCACTCGAGCAGGACTTTCCGGCCCGCGGGATCCAGTTCCAGCGCCCGGTTCAATGCAGCCCGGACGATAGCGGTGATGGACGTGCCCGTGAACATCAGGGCTTGATTCCCACGTGCAGAGCGACAACACCGCCGGTCATGTTGTAATACTTGCAGTTCACCAGCCCGGCGTCTTCCATCATGCCTTTGAGGGTTTCCTGATCCGGGTGCATGCGGATGGATTCCGCCAGATACTTGTAGCTTTCGCTGTCGCCAGCGATCAGTTGGCCCATCAATGGCAGTGCCTTGAAGGAATAGGTGTCATAGGCTTTGCTCAGCAGCGGGTTGGACGGCTTGGAAAACTCCAGCACCATCAATTTGCCGCCGGGCTTGAGTACCCGTGCCATGTCCCGCAGGGCCTGATCTTTGTCGGTGACGTTGCGAAGGCCAAAGGCAATAGACACGGCCTGGAAGTTGTTGGCCGGGAACGGCAGGTGCTCGGCATCGGCCTGAACGTATTCAATGTTGCCGGCATAGCCCCGGTCTGTCAGGCGGCTACGCCCCACCTGCAGCATGGAGGCGTTGATGTCGGCCAGAACCACTTTGCCGGACGGGCCTACCAGGTCCGAGAACTTCATGGTCAGATCGCCCGTGCCGCCGGCAATGTCGAGCACCTGGTGCCCGGGGCGAACGCCGGAAAGTTCAATGGTGAAGCGTTTCCAGAGCCGGTGAATGCCCATGGACATCAGGTCGTTCATGAGGTCGTACTTGCCGGCCACGCTGTGGAAAACCTGGGCTACCTGGCCTGCTTTCTGGCTCTTGGGAACATTGCGGAAGCCGAAGTGGGTGACATCGTCCTGGCCTTTGCCGGAGGTGCCTGGCGTTTGCTGCTCGCTCATGAGAGATAGTCCTGTCAGAATCTGAATCTTCGTATTCTAACCGCTGAGGGGTTGGCTACAAGTTCAAAGCGCCCTTACACTGTAAAACCTTTTTCAAACCATCGAGAAAACTGACCCATGTCTGTGATTGATATTCACCGTAGTCATTCCCTGGATAAACAGCATGCCCGCTCCGCGGCTGAAACCCTGGCGGAGAATTTGTCCCGGAAATTCGATATGCAGTACCACTGGGATGGTGACCAGCTTAAATTTGAGCGTAGCGGTGTGAAAGGGCGGGTGGATATCGCCGAGACGGATCTGCATATCCGAATAGAGCTGGGCATGATGCTGCGCCCGTTCAAACCGAAAATCGAGGAAGAAATCCAGAGTCGTCTGGACCGATTGGTCGCTGCCTGAACCGGTAGTAATCCTAAAGTTTCAATCCTGCTCTCTCCTAAAAGAGCAGGTAACCTGCCCCCTTGACGCATTCCCCCTTCTTTTCCCCTGGTTGACCATGGAATTCAGGCGACAGAGTTCGCCTCGGGCCGCCGGATAAGCCGGCGCCCCGATCCCAGAATTCCAAAAAAACACCCGGGGGAACTATGAAAAACAAGAATTTCAGGAAGTCAGGCCTGGCTTTGGCAATGGCTGCGGCCATGGGTGCCAGTGCTGGTGCCAACGCGGCCATTGAAGTCTATAACGAGGACGGAACCAGCTTTTCCGTGGATGGCTACTTCAACGCCTTTTATGTAAATCGCGATGACGATGTATCCGATACGCGTAACTCGGATGTCAAAATGGGCTTTTTGCCCAACACCATTGGTTTCAACTTCAGCAAAGAGATGGGTGAGCTGACCCTTGGCGGGCGCTCTTCCTTCTGGACCACAATTAACGACAGTCTTCAGTCAGCCACTGACACGGCAATTGACGTTCGTCAGCTGTATGCAACCGTTGATGGCGAGCTTGGCCAAGTGCTGATTGGTAAGGACTTTGGCTTATATGGCCGTTCGAACATTTTCCTGGATGAGATCCTGTTGGGCTTTGGTTCTCCGGGGGCGGCAACGGGCGTTTCCTTTGGTAATATTGGCGCTGGCTATCCTTATCCAAACCCATCGGCTCAGATTACCTATCGAGCCCCTGATATGGGTGGGCTCCAGGCGGCTGTCGGGATCCTGGAGCCGGCGGACACCACGCCGGGTACGGAATCTGAGCAGTCGGCTCCAAGATTCGAAGCGGAGGTGGTCTACACGGCTGACTTGCAAGGCCTGTCTATGACAGGTTGGCTGAATGGTCGCTATCAGAGCTCGGAAAACGAATCATCAAAAGTAGATAGTGAGGGCATAGGTTATGGCCTTAAGGCCTCTATGGCAGGTCTATCCTTTACTGCTTCGGGTTTCACGTCGAAGGGAGACGTTCCAAAGCTCATAACGGATCCAGTAGACAGTAATGGTGATCCGGTTGTGATAGGCGAGGAAGATGCAGATGGTTACCTGCTCCAAAGCTCTTACACTCTCGGGGCAAACCGGTTTGTGTTGTCCTACGGTGAAACCGACTCCGATCAGGGGGATTTTGAAACAGAGAACACCTCTTTTGCGGTTTTCCATGACGTAAACAGCAACTTCAAGCTGGTTGCCGAGTACAACATGTTTGAGCAGGAAGAGAAATCTACAGGCGACAAAGCAGTAGATGCTGACACCCTTGCCCTCGGTGCAGTGGTTACTTTCTAGCGAACTACCGACATCCGGAGTGGCAGGAAGCCGCTTCCGGATTTGGGTGATCTAAGACTAAAGTGCCGGTTTGCTTCCCAGGAAACCGGCAGCGCCATCAGGCACTGATCCAGGAGGCATTTTAATCAATGGCTTACGATCATTTTGGCGCGCCAGTCAAAAGCACTGAAGTCGCATTGGCTGGAATGACGGATGCCGTAGAATCGATGAAAATCCATCCGTTCCCGAGATCTGCACTTATGAAGCCAGCGACGATCCTGCCACCGGTCCAGGTAGCGAGCTCCAATGTCCGCGATCCGATACTGGCCGCCACTGACCTTGCCAGCCAGCTCCATCATGACCATTTGAGCTGTGTCCTGTTTTTTTGCTCTGCGGAATACGATCTGGGCCTTCTCGGCCCGGCTCTTGACGATGCTTTTCAGGGTATCCGGGTATGTGGCTGCACCTCCGCAGGAGAAATTACCCCGGAAGGTTATGGTCGTGGGTGTATTACCGCGATCGGTTTTGATCGCCGTTACTTTGCCATCGACTGCGCGCTGGTTCGTGAACTCGACCGTTTTACCCTGCAAGATGCGCAAGGCCTGATTGACGGACTGCTATCAACCTGCCGCCAGGCAAAGCTGGCCCCCGTGAAAAACAACACCTTCGCCATTACGCTTCTGGACGGCCTTTCCAGTCGGGAAGAGCTGGTTCTGGCCACGCTTAACGCGGCCTTAGGCACCATCCCCCAGTTTGGTGGTTCGGCGGGAGACGATGAACGCCTGGCTAATACTCATGTGTTTTATGACGGCCAGTTCTACACCGGGGCTGCAACCGTTTTACTGGTGAATACGCCGCTGGATTTCCGGGTTTTTTCCACGCACCACATGGTCGACCGTAGCGAAAAACTGGTAGTGACGGACGCCTGCTCTGAAAGCCGCACGGTGTACGAGCTTAACGCTGAACCGGCTGCCGAGGCGTATGCCCGCTCGGCCGGTGTTGAGGTGAGTGCTCTGGACAGCGAGGTGTTTGCGCTTCGGCCTCTTGGGGTAAAAATCGGCGGACATTATTTCGTGCGGTCTATTCAGCGGGTGAACCCGGACAAGAGTCTGACCTTCTACTGTGCCGTTGAAACCGGAATCGTGATGACGGCCATGGAGCCAGAGTCTTTACTGGACAGTGTCCGGAGCCAGATAGAAGCGGCTGAGCAGGTGGTCGGGCCGCCATTAATGACGATCGGTTGCGATTGCTTCCTGCGACGACTCGAGGCCGAGCTGACAGGGCAGGTGGAAGCGGTGTCGGAGTTTTTGCGTCACCATAAGGTGATTGGCTTTAACACGTATGGCGAGCAGTTCGACGGCATGCACATTAACCAAACGTTTACGGGGGTGGTCATTGGCCAACCGGATGTCCTCTCCGGACAACACGGATAGTCCCGTGCGAGACGACCGGGATCGTCGCATTGCGCAGCTTGAGGCCGAAAATGAACGGCTCAGGCGAATTCGGGACGCACTGATCGTTCGGGTTGAGTCGGGCTCGTCTCACAAACCCGATCCTTATGCGGCGTTTGAACATTCGGTGGTGCTGGCAGAGCAGGTGCGGGAGCGCACCGAGGCTTTGAATCAGGCCATGGACGAATTGAAGGTCAGCAACAAAGCGCTGAACCGAGCACGCGAAGAGGCCGAGACCACCCGTCAGCGCTTGAGTGACGCGATTGAAAGTATCGCTGACGGATTTGTCCTGTTTGATAAACAGCATCTCCTGATTCAAAGCAATAGCCGGTTCCGCAGCTACTGGCACCATGCCGGCCTCAAGATGCCTGAGGCCGGTACAAGTATTGACAGGATCAAGGAGCAGGCCGTGACTTCCGGTCTGATCGTTGAGGAGCACAGTCATCCGGATGCCGAAGGTGTGGTGTTCCTGCTGTCTAATGGCCGCTGGGTGCAGATGACTGAAAGGCCTACCCGGGAAGGTGGGTTAGTGGTGCTTTACTCCGACATCACCGACGTCAAGAATAGCGAAATGGCCCGGCGGATCAAGGCGCTGGAAGAGAGCGAACACTGGATTCGCGTGGTAACGGATCACGTGCCCGCGCTGATCGCCTATGTTGGCGCTGACATGGGTATCCAGTTCTGCAACAAGGTCTATGAAGCCTGGTATGGCCGTAAAGGGGAAACACCTCTGGGCAAACGCCTGGATGAAGTGCACTCGGAAGAGTTGTACCAGCGCCTCCTGCCGCAGATCCTGGAGGTTCTGGACGGCCACAATGTCACCTTTGAATTTGAAGAAACCGGTGAACAGGGTGAGGTCCGTTACATGCTGCGTTCCTATGTCCCGAATTTTGATGAGCAGGGAGATATTATCGGTTTCTTCGTGCTGATCCGGGATATTACAGACCGGCGAAAAACTGCGTTGGCCCTGGAGCAGGCCTACGACAACCTGGAGCGGCGGGTCAAACAGCGCACTGCCGCGTTGACCGGACTGAACAATCAGTTGCGGGAGGAAATAACCGAGCGGGTGGCAGTTGAGGCCCGGCTGAGGGATGCCAAGCTGGAAGCTGAACAGGCCAACCTTTCCAAGACCAAGTTCCTGGCTGCGGTCAGCCATGACCTGCTGCAACCGCTGAATGCAGCGCGCCTGTTCACCAGTGCGCTTCTGGAGCAGTCGTTCGGGCCCAAGGCCGAGGGGCTGGTACGTTCAGTGAGCACCTCTCTGGACGATGTCGAGAACCTTCTGGGTACTCTGGTCGAGATTTCCAAACTCGATGCCGGGGTAATCCAGCCCGATGTTACAGCGTTTGATCTTCGGGATCTGCTCAACAACATCGCCAGGGAATTCCGGCAAATGGCCAGGGCCGGGAATCTGAAGCTGGATTTTGTGGCCAGTTCTGCAATTGTGGAATCCGACTCCCAGTTGCTGGCAAGAATCCTCCGGAACTTTCTGACCAACGCTATTCGCTACACAGGCAGTGGCCGGATTCTGCTGGGCTGCCGCCGACGAGGGGATCATGTTCTGCTGCAGGTTTGGGATACCGGCCCGGGTATTCCGGAAGACAAGCTCACGGAGATCTTTCAGGAATTCAAGCGCATCAGCCCCGCCGGCTCTCATCAGGATAAGGGGCTGGGCCTGGGGTTGGCCATTGTGGACAAAATTTCCCGCATGCTTGGCCATGAGGTAACCGTATCGTCCATCGAAGGTAAGGGTTCAGTGTTCAGCGTCAAGGTGCCCCTTGGCCGGCTTCAGCCCCGGCAACCGGTGGCGGATCAGAATCGTACCGTTTCCTTTGACAGCGGTCTGGGCGGGGCCCGAATCTGGGTGATTGATAATGACCCCGCGATCTGCGAGGGCATGAAAACCCTGCTCGAAGGCTGGGACTGTCAGGTGGTAACAGCGCTGTCTCTGGAGGATCTGGAAAGCCAGCTTGATCCCGTCAGCGCCACGGTCGATTTGATTCTGGCGGATTACCACCTGGATAATGATGTAAATGGTGTGGATGTGGTGGCAGAGATCAACGGTCGCCGTCGCTGCCCGGCGCCCGTGATCATGATTACCGCGAACTATACCAACGAGCTCAAACAGCAGATTCGCGACCTTGGACATCTGTTGATGAATAAACCGGTGAAGCCTCTGAAGCTGCGAAGTGCCCTGAGCCATCTGCTGAGACACTGATACGCCAGCCGGATGCCCGGGGTAACCAAAGGCGTTATCCGACAAATAAAGATCCGGGGGATGGGGTCAGCGTTTCAGGTACTGGCTGAAGTCCACATCGCTGGCAGAAAGGATCGCCTGGACCCGGTTATGCACACCCAGCTTGCGCAGAATGGCAGAAACATGGGCCTTGACCGTGGTTTCGGCAATATTCAGGTTGTAGGCGATCTGTTTGTTGGATTCGCCTTTGGACATGCGCTCCAGAACCAGCAGTTGTCGCCGGGTGAGGGAATTCAGCAGCTCCGGGGATATCGGATTGTCCTCGTGTCGACTGCGACGGGTGTTGCTTTCCTTGCCGGTGCGGATAATGTCTGAGGGCAGATACACGTTGCCGTTGAGGATCTGCTGGATGGCTTCGGTCATCTGCGCCCGCGGCGAGGACTTGGTTATGAAGCCGCAGGCGCCGTAGGTAATGGCCTGCAATACCACCTGCTTGTCTTCCTCTGCCGACACAATCACCACGGGAATGGTGGGTGCCTCATTGCGCAGGGAGATCAGGCCATTGAGGCCGTGCATGCCCGGCATGTTGAGATCCAGCAGAATAAGATCCAGGTCGTCATTTTCGCGGGTTATTTCAAGCGCGCTGTCCAGGTCGTTGGTCTCGATGATCTCGCTCCCCTCAAAACCTGAAGCAATAACGCTACTGATGGCTTCTCGGAAGAGTGGGTGGTCATCGGCGATCAGAATCTTGTAAGCCGGCTCCATGGATGTTTCAGCCTGTTTGTTGTCATTGTCGGGTATGGTTTTTGAATCATCATAACGGTTTTCGGGAGAGAGTGGGACATCGAGCTCGTCCAGCATGGGACCTCCTGTACAGAGTATCACCGGAGTCGGTTCTGATCCTCTGTTTATTATTGTGATGATCTCATTACACGCCATCTGTGCTTCGGGGTGAATGCGACCATCGCACCAAAAAACAGGCACCAAAGTACTATTCTTGCCCGGCTGCGCGGTTCGTATTGTGGGGGGCATGAAACAACAATCAATAATAAAGTCTGTTGCCTGGCACCTTCTCCCGGATTTCCGATTTTTCCGGATGGCAGTGGCCGCGCTAGTGATTCTGTCTGTTCTGATCAGCTCCGCCCATGGTGGTGACAAGACTTCAGAACAGTTGCCGGTGCTGTCCATCAGCGTGCTGCAGTTTGGTACGGCCCATTGGGAACTGGACCACATCCTTCACAACGAGCTGGACCGCCAGAATGGCTATCAGCTTGAACTGAAACCCGTTGCCAACCTTCCGGCCTCCAGGCTGGCGGTCACCAGCGGATCGGTGGATGGTGCGGTGGCCGACCTGTTGTGGGCCCAGTCGCGATTCCAGGCTGGCGCACCCTACCTTTATGTCCCGTTCTCTTCCCAAATTGGTGATATCGTCGTCAGTGAAAGCTCAACGATTGGCTCTGTGGAGGATCTGGCGGGCAAACGCATCGGCGTTGCTGGCGGACCAGACAGCAAGGGCTGGATACTGCTCCGGAAGGTTGCCGGGAAACAGGGCATTGATCTTAGTGAGTCCGCCGACATCCAGTTTGCAGCGCCACCCTTGCTTAGTCAGGCCCTGAAGCGGGGCCAGGTGGATGTCATCGTTACCTACTGGCATTTTGCGGCCCGCTTGATAGGGGAAGGCGGCTGGCGTTCCGCATTCCGTATGTCCGACCTGCTGGACGCGATGGGGATGGACAGAAATCTGCCGGTTCTGGGGTATGTTTTTCCCGCACCCTGGGCGAATGACCATGGCGCCCTGGTCCAGCGTTTCGAAAAGTCGCTGCGAGAGGCAAAAGCCGAACTGGCGGAAGACGAGTCCCACTGGCAGCGGCTACGCCCATTGATGGGCAGCCCGGAAGAGGGGGTGTTCAAGGCGTTGCTGGAGGGCTTCTTGGCAGGCACACCCGCGCCACTGACCGATCCACGCATTGTCGACCTGCACCGGTTGTTGACACTCACCGGGGCCGACTCTGACAACCTGATGCCGGCGAAGCTGTTCTACCGGAGCCAGCCGTGAAAACCTCCTCGGGCCGCCCGCCGGTCTGGAGCTACTGGATTGTCCTACCCTCGTTTGTTCTGCTGTGGATGCTGGTTGCCTGGTTTATTCAGTCTCCGCTCCTGCCCACGCCCCTGAATGTGCTTGATACCCTGGTGCGGGAATCGGCTTCGGGTGAACTCTGGCATCACCTCGGCGCCACGCTTGGGCGCGTAGTTGTCGCTTTTATTGTGGCGATGGCTCTTGGTACGGCAATCGGCATTGTCATGGGGCGTTCACGGACCACCAACGCCCTGTTCGACCCCCTGCTGGTACTGATGCTCAACCTGCCGGCATTGGTCACCATTATTCTGATGTACGTCTGGTTCGGCCTGGTGGAAGTGGCTGCGGTGACGGCAGTCGTCATCAACAAGGTTCCCAATGTCGCCGTCACGGTCCGGGAAGGCGCCCGAAGCCTCGACTACCGGCTTGAAGACATGGCCACCGTCTACGACTTCACCCGCTGGCAGCGATTTCGCGAAGTGTGGGTGCCCCAGCTGTTCCCCTACTTGATGGCGGCCACCCGTGGTGGCCTGGCTCTGATCTGGAAAATCGTTCTGGTCGTGGAGTTGCTCGGCCGTTCCAGCGGCGTTGGTTTCCAGCTACACATGGCCTTTCAGGTTTTTGATGTCGCTGCCATCCTCGCCTACAGCCTGGCGTTTATTGCCGTCGTGCAGGTCATCGAACTGGCTGTCCTGCAGCCTCTTGAACGACGCTCCAGTCGCTGGCGTCAGCCGGAGGCCGCCCATGCTTGAGCTCAGAATTGCCGGCCGGGATTTTGGCCAGCCTGTGCTTGGCGAGATTTCCACAACCATCGAGCGCGGTGACCGTATATGCCTGCTTGGGCCGTCGGGTATTGGCAAAACCACGTTGCTCAATGCCATTGCCGGACTTGATAAAACGATGCCAGCGGAGGCGGTTCATGGTCGGGATGGGATTCGGGTTGGCTACCTGTTTCAGGAGCATCGTCTGTTGCCCTGGCGGACTCTCGAGGCCAACCTTCAACTGGTTGGCGCCACAGAATTGGAGGCTGAAAACTACCTGGGTCAGGTAGGGCTGCGTGGTTACGGTCGTTATCTGCCAGATCAGCTTTCTCTGGGCATGGCCAGGCGGGCGGCACTTGCACGTTGCCTGGCTGTTAAGCCTGACTTGCTGTTACTGGACGAGCCCTTTGCCTCTCTCGATCCGGTCATGGCTGGCGAACTCAAGGCACTGGTTGGCACGCTGCTTGATGCCCATCCGGGTATGGCCATGATCTGTGTTACCCATGATGGTGCCGACGCGAAGATTCTGGCGAATCGTCTTTGGTACCTGGATGGCAAGCCGGCGAGATTGCAGTGGGACGAGCCAGTTGGTGAGCCCCGGCTGATAGAAGAGTTACTGGGCCAGTTGCGCAAACCGGAATTGTCGGTGTGAGTGCAGCTTAAAGGTCCGTCTGGCGGAGACGGACCTTTCGCGATTACCAGACATGACCGGCTGGCTGTGTGCTTCATGACGCCCAGTTGTTTTCTGAACTTTTTATTGCCCCGCTGGAGTGGGTGGGCATGAGCCGGATTGACTTGCCATTTTAAGGCGGGTAGGCGCATCCTTTACCGCGACCTGTTTCTCCGGCCGCTTCACCTTTTTTCAGTCCTTGATTGGCGTCCGGTGCCACGGCAGCCAGCAACTGCTGATCCTTGACTCTCTCCGTGTTGCGTTCGCTTTTCAGCCCCGCAGGCCGCTTTACAATAAACATGTTATAACATAACATTTGAAGCCTTGAAGTGATACTCAGTTTGCGATCGACAAACCCAAGGAGCGTCTGAGCATGTCTGGAGAAAACAACTCTCTTTCCCTTCCGATCGCAGTGCGTGGTGGCAAAGCCGATTGCCTGACGGAAATTTTCAGGGATGAGGTCAACCTGGTGGTTTGGGAACGAACCCTGTCGGATGAGTGCACCGCCTTCGCGCATCGGTTTTCCCGGGAAGCCGGCGTGTTTGAGCGCTTCGTCGGTGTTGAAGCGGATGACAGCGTTGAACAGATTCTGCCTGCCTGGGCACTGGAATTACCCGGTGCTCATGCCTGGTTGGCAGACGTTAATGAGGTGGTGGAGATGTTCGGCTGTCTCTTCGAGCCCGCTGCTGTGGGCGTTCGCCTGCACGTGCTCCCGGATACCATGTGCCCCCGCTTTCACACCGATCGGGTTCCGGCGCGACTCCTGGTGACCTATGCCGGGCGGGGTACAGAGTGGTTGCCTGAGAATCTGGTGACCCGGCCTGGACAGTCCGGGCCGCTTCCGGATCAGTCGGTCAGCGAGGTTGATATCGAGGTTTTGCCTGCGGGTGGCGTGTCGCTCCTGAAGGGGGAATCCTGGGTTGGTAATGAGGGCCGGGGGCTTGTCCATCGTTCTCCGGCGCCGGGTACCAGCCCCCGTCTCGTTCTCGGTCTTGACTGGCTTTCCTGACTTTCAATAAAGCAATGTTATAACGTTAAATGGAGTGTTTATGTTCAACCGTGTTGTACCTTTCGTGTTGGTTCCTTTGATCGGAATCAACGCCGGCGTTTCTGCCAACGAACTCAATCCCGATGTAAGTGTAACGCTGGATGGTTATTACAAGCAGAACGACACTGCCTTGTCCCACCGGGAAGAAGGTTTTGGTCTCGGTCATACTGAGCTTTCCCTGTCTTCCCCGATCGATGATCTTTTCTCGGGACGATTGACCACCGTTTACGAGGAGCACGATGGCGAGAGTGATATTCTGGTTGAAGAAGCCTACCTGCAGACCAACGGCTTGCCAGCGGGGCTGGGTGTCCGTGCCGGACGGTTCCTTTCTCAGGTGGGCTACCTCAATGGCCGGCACATGCACGAAGACGATTTCGTTGAGCGCCCGGCCGTGTATCGTGCGCTTCTGGGCAGTCACTACTACGACACCGGCGTGCGCCTGAATGCCGTTCTGCCTACGCCGTTTTTCTGGCAGGTGGGGGCCGAAGCCTTCAGTGGTGATCAGCTATCGGAAGGGGATGAGGACATCGGCGCCTATACCCTGAATACCCGGGTCGGTGGCGACCTCTCTGTTTCCCAGAGCTGGCAGGCCGGGCTGTCCTGGCTGCACAATCGCCAGGTCAGCGCAGAGCACGGCGAAGGAGAGCATGAGCATGAAGAGGAGGGTGGCCACGATCACAGCCATGGCGTGTCCTATACCGGCGAAAATCTCTACATTGCCGATCTGGTGTGGAAATGGTCGCCAAACGGCAATACCCGCGAGCAGCAGATCACGCTCAGTGGCGAATATCTCTATGCCGATGATCTGAACGAGTTCGCGACCTCGGATGACTTCCATGAAGGTTGGTATGTGTCGGGTGTTTATCAGTTCGCCCCACAATGGTCGGCAGGTGTCCGCTATGGCGAGGTGGATCTGCGGAAGGCCCATGGAGACCATTTCCATAGCCAGAGCCTTGAGGAAACCGATGTCATGCTGTCCTGGTCACACTCGCACTTCTCGACGGTACGGCTGCAGTACACGCATCAGGAAGCGACCGGCTTCAGCGAGGCGGATAATACCGTGATGGTGCAGTATGTGATGTCGCTCGGTGCCCACGGCGCCCATGGGTACTGATATGGGTTTGCGCCACGCATTCGTGGCCCTGTTGCTGGTGCTGGCAGCGCTGCCGGCGCAAGCACAGCTTCGGGTGTTCGCCTGTGAGCCCGAGTGGGCGGCACTGGTCCGGGATCTGGCGCCGGATGCCCAGGTCACCACGGCGACCAGTTACCTGCAGGATCCTCACTACATTGAGGCTCGACCCAGCCTGATTGCGGCGATGCGGCGAGCGGATATTGCCGTCTGCACGGGCGCCTCTCTGGAGGCCGGCTGGCTACCCACGTTGCTGCAAAGAGCCTCCAATCCGGACATACAGTCCGGACGCCCGGGGCTGTTCTTTGCCGCCGCCCACGCTCAACTGCATGCGCCTCATGACCATGTTGATCGCAGCATGGGCGATGTGCATCCGGAGGGTAACCCCCATGTTCATCTGGCGCCGGACCAGTTGCCTGAAATTGCCCGGGCTCTGGCCGAGCGGCTGGGAGCGATTGAGCCGGAAGCCGCGGCGGCGATCCAGGGCCGGTATATCCGCTGGCGGAGCAGCTGGAATCGCCTGCGTACCGAGTGGCGCGACAAGGCGGAGGCGATTGAAGGGCAGTCCGTGGTGGTTCAGCATTCAAGCTTCAATTATCTTTTGCGATGGTTGGGTGTGGAAGCAGCAGCGGATCTGGAGCCGAAACCGGGTCTGCCACCCAGTGCCAGCCATCTGAGCCGTTTGCTGGCAGAGCCGGGCCTTGGTGAAGCAAGTGCTATCCTGATTGCCAGCCACCAGGACCCTCAGCCCGCTGAATGGCTGGCGGAGCAAACCGGGCTGCCAGTTGTCGTGGTGCCGGGTACGGTCACGGACGAGGCGCCGATAGAGACCCTGGGCGGACTGATCAGCGAGATCATCCGTCAGATCGAGTCGGCCGTATCGGGAGCCTCCAATGGTGGCCTATGACTGGCTGCTCTTGCCGGCAGCGGGCAGTGCGATGCTCTGCCTGCTGCTGGTTCCGTTGGGGTATCAGGTGATCGCCCGTGGTGTCATCTTCGCAGACCTGGCGATTGCCCAGTGGGCGGCGCTGGGAACCCTGGCCGGGCTGTATTTTCTGCCTGACCATACGCTGGCCGGGACACCGGTCAGCAGCCTGTTGTTCGCTCTGCTGGCCGCCATCGCGGTGCACCTGATCTTCCGGCGGCTGGGTGAGGCGAAAGAGGCGTGGATCGGTATTCTCTACGTGGTTGGCGCGAGCCTCGCGGTACTGCTGGTCAGTGGCGACCCCCACGGCGCCCAGGCGCTTCAGAAAGCCGCTTCGGGCGATCTTCTGTGGGCCAATTGGCCGCTGGTGCTGGCCACGGCGACACTCACAGCATTGGTCTGGATGCTGGGGTGGTGGCGCCCCAGCTGGCTGACGGGTGCGTTTTTCATGCCAGTGTTCGCGGTGGCGGTAACCTATTCGGTCTCCCTGGCAGGTATCTACGTGGTGTTTGCGACGCTGATCATGACGCCACTGATCCTCGGCGCGCTTCTGGGTAAGCGGCCTTTGCTGGCCGCCTGCTGTGCAATCGCCGGGCACCTGACCGCCATCGTGGTGTCGGTTGCCTTTGATGTGCCGGTCGGACCGGCCATCGTGGTGGCGACCTTCGCCATGTCTCTGCTCTGGTTTGTCGCCTTACGCGGGTTTGCCGCCCAGAATCTTCGTGCGTTGGGGGCGGAATCCGGCGGTGGCCAGTAGTGCCAGAACGACCGCCACACCCGCCGTGATGCCGTAAGCCATCGGATTCCACTCCAGATACAGCGAGAATCTGATCGCCTCTACCGCGTGGGTGAACGGATTGAACTGGGAGATCCAGTACAGCCAGGGACTGGCCTCATTCATTCGCCAGAGGGGATAGAGTGCCGAGGACATGAAAAACATCGGGAAAATGACAAAGTTCATCACCCCGGCGAAGTTCTCCAGTTGCTTGATCCAGGTGGCGATCAGCAGTCCGAGGGCGCCGAGCATCAGGCTGGTCAGAAGCAGCGCCGGCAGCACCGCCAGATAGCCCCACAGGGGTGGTTCCACATCCACCAGCAGGGCCAGCAGCAGGAACACATAGACCTGCCCGATTGATACCACCCCCATGGCCAGAAGCTTGGTGACCAGCAGGAACGGCCGGGGCAGGGGGCTCATCAGCAGAACACGCATGCTGCCGAGCTCCCGGTCATACACCATGGACAGCGCGCCCTGCATGCTGTTGAACAGGATAATCATGCCGCACAGGCCGGGGGCGATGTAGGTCTCGTAGGTGATGTAGGTTTCATAGGGCGGAATGATGGAAATCCCCAGCACTGCCCGGAAACCGGCGGCGAACACCACCAGCCATAACAGTGGCCGCACCAGCGCACTGGCGAAGCGGGTACGCTGCTGCCAGAACCTCAGCCATTCCCGGGTCTGGATACCTACAAAACAGTGCCAGTAATGAGCTGCTTTCATGTCAGCCGGCTCCGGTCAGGGAATGGAAGGTTTCGGCCAGATCGTGCGTGCCTTCGGCTTCACATATTTCGTTGCCGGCCCCGTCGGCCAGTAACTGGCCCTGATGCAGGATCAGTACCCGGTCGTCTTCACGGACTTCTTCGATCAGGTGCGTGGCCCAGAGGACGGTCAGGCCATCCTCGTCGCAGAGGTTGCGGACGTGCTGGTTCAGCGCCTTGCGGCTGGCCACATCCAGACCAACTGTCGGCTCGTCGAGCAACAACAGGGAGGGTTGATGGAGCAGCGCGCGGGCAATTTCCACGCGCCGGCGGTGACCGCCATTAAGCTGGCGGACCGCTTCGTTGGCCCGGTTCAGTAACCCGAAGCGCTCCAGCTCCTGGTCGCCCCGGGCGCGGGCCTCCTTGCGGGACATGCCGTGGAGAGCGGCGTGGTACTGGAGGTTTTGCCGAACGGTCAGGTCCAGATCCAGGGCGTTCTGCTGGAATACCACGCCGATTTTCCGCATGGCTTCTGCGGGCTGTTTTTTCAGCGACTGGCCAGCCAGCAGGATATCGCCCTGCTGCAGAGCCAGCAGCCGGGTCAGCAGGCCAAACAGGGTCGACTTGCCGGCACCGTTGGGGCCGAGCAGGGCGTGAAAACCGCCAGAGGTCAGCGCGAAGCTGACCTCCCGGAGCACCGGCTTGTCGCCGTAGCGAAAGCTGATGTTGCGCGCTTCAATGGTCATGAACTTGGGTCGATGACCACGCCCCAGGGGTAGCGGCCCACCTTGATGGATTTGATGACCTTCAGGTCTTCCACATCAATCACCGAGACATCTCCGGAAACACCATTGGTGGTATAGAGGTGTTTCTCGTCCTTGTCCAGGTCCAGCTGCCAGACGCGGGCGCCCACCAGCAGGTAGTCCAGGACTTCATAGGTTTCGGCGTCCACGACGGCCACGTGGTTGGATGGGCCGAGCGCAACAAAGGCGTATTTGCCATCGGAGGTCAGCTCGATTCCCACTGGCTGTACGCGGTCCTGGTTTACGCCGGGCACCTTGAAGGACATCTCGTGAATCTGCTCCAGGTTGTCCACGTCAATAATGTGCACGGTGCCGCCGATTTCCGCTGACGCCCAGGCAATCTTGCTGTCTTTGCTGAACTCAACATGGCGCGGGCGCTGGCCCACCACAATGTTCTTTTCGATCTCGAAAGTCTCGGTATTGATCCAGTGCAGCATGCTGGTGGTTTCGCTGGTGTTCACTGCCCATTTGCCATCGGGGCTGACAGCCATGCCTTCCGGCTCAATACCCACGTCGATCTGGGCAAGTACATCTTTGTTGCTGACGTCCACCACCGTCACGATGGCATCGTCTTCGTTGGCAATGTACAGGTGTTTGTCGTTGGGATGTAGGGCGAACTGCTCCGGGTCTTCGCCGGAGGGCAGGGTGTCGACAATCTTGCGGGTGGCCAGGTCCAGCACCTGAACCGTGTCGTCATCACTGGCGCAGATGTACAGTTTGCTGTGATCTTTTGACAGCAGAATACCCCGCGGGCGCGCACCCACATCGATGGTGTCAACGACCTCCTGGGTTTCGGTATCAATGATCGAGAGGGTGTTGTCTTTCTCGTTGGAGACATAGGCCAGACTGGCCAGTGCCGGTGTCGACAGGCCGATCATGGCGGCCAGTGCGGTCTGTTTGAACAGGGTTTTCATGGTGTAACTCCTTCTTGTTTTGAGGGGGCGTCAATGTGCTTAGTCATTGATGCGGCAGTCGCTTTCGGGTCTGTCGAAGCCGAGGGTGTCCATTTTGCTTTCGGGATGCAGGAAGCCTTCAAAGGGTGCCCGCGCTACCAGGCCACGTGGATGAACCAGGGGAATCGGCTGGCGCAGCTGACCGTTCCAGTTCCGGAAGGTGAGTTTTCGGCCTTTGAAAGCGGCCAGCTGGAATTTGTCGCTGAACAGGAAGTTCCGGATCTCGCCCGGGTTTGCGTTACTGAGTGCTGTCACCGACGTGCCGATGGAGCGAATGGCGGCCCAGGCTGCGTAGTCCTCGCTGTTCATATCGCGGCCGGCAAGGTCGCGGAAGCGGCTCTGCAGCTGCGCCGCGCCCCAGCTTTCCACAACCCGGTGCCAGGTCACCGGGGACATGCCCTGAGTGCCGACAACCGGGCGGGGCAGCCAGGTGTTGAATGGCACGTACTCACCGAAATCGCCTCGCACATCGGCCACCACCACGGCGTCGTAATCGGAGCCTTGGGTAAACAACGGCAGCTCTTTGGAGGCCGTGCGGCGAAGGTCGGCCTCGAATGTCCACGGCTTGTCTTCAACGATTTCCAGACCAAAGCGTTGGGCGGAGCGACGGAAAGCATCGGCCCAACCTTTGTCAGCCTCGGTTGGGCCGGTAATCAGGAACACCTCGTTCCATCGCCGCTGGTTCAGCCACTGGCCGAGGGCGTCGGTCAGCATGGAATAGCTGGGCATGGTATGCAGGAGGTTGGAATGGCATTGCCCGGTGCGCAGCGCATCGTCTTTGGCGCCGGCATTAAAAACCAGTGTGTTGTCTCCGGCCCTGGCCATCATGGTGTTCAGAGTCCCGGCCGGGGCGTTGACCACGAATAGCTCGGTGCCGTCCTGGCGCATGGCCTCGAAGGCAGCAATGGCGGCTTCTTCAGAGTCTGCCACCTCACTGTTCAGTGAATAGGTCTGTCCCAGGAATTTGCCCGTGGTGCTGTTGTCGCTGATGGCCAGCTCTGCTCCGCGCAGGCCGGCGTCTTCCGGTTCCGGAAGGACATTGGAAAGCACCGGGCCCTGGTCCGGAACCCACTGCAGGTAGCCGATACTCACCTCCAGAGATTCAGCCTGAATGGGGGCTGAACAGGCCAGGGTGATCAGTGTTGCGGTTGCGGTCCGGGATAGAAAAGACATGGGATTCTCCGGTTTTTATTGTGCTTCCAGCTTAGAGAGGGGGAAAACGCCCGGAAATATTCAGAAAGTAGGAAACGTGCGGTACTAAAGAACTATTCCGGTGAAAAGTGGCAGCTTTAGCATGGACAGTCAGGCGCTCCTTGAATCGAATCGGACAATAACAATGACGGTCTACCGGAAACTCTTTTTACTGATGCTGGCGGTGTTCGCCGTGATCTACGTAGCGGGCGCACTGTTTTATACCCAGCAGGCTCGTCACGATGTCGAGCGGGAAATGAAAGGCGTGGTGGGTTTTGCGCTCAGCCTTGGGGCCCCTTCGACGTTGCCTGAATCTGTTGTGGCGAATGCCCGCCACCTGCGTCCGGCCAACGAATTTCGTGCTCCGGATAATGAGGTGCCCGCATGGTTCTCCGGCCTGTTTGAACAGCAGTCCGGCAGGGCCGAGGTCAATGGCTGGGAGGTTGATCCGGCGGACGAAATTGAGGAAATCTGGGAAGGGTTCGTACTCATTTCCGCTTCATACGCGGTGGGTGTTGTGTTGTGTTTCCTGGCCTTGTTCGGAATGGTTCGGGCTGGCATGCGAACGTTATCGGGCCTCTCCGGTGGCATGAAGGCCGTGTCGGAAGGGCAGCTTACCTCCCGGCTGCCACGACAGCCCGAGCAGGAACTGGACGAACTCATCTGCCGTTTCAACGCCATGGCGGAGGCGCTGGAGGGCGAGCAACAAACGGTCCGCACACTGGTGAACGAGCTGCTTCAGTTGCAGGACCGGGAGCGGGAACATATTGCCCGGGTCCTGCACGATGACCTTGGCCAGTATCTTACCGGCATCCGGGCCCAGGCCCGCAGCCTGCTTTACGATCCGGAGCTGGGTGACCGGCAGAAACAACAGGCCCGGGAGCTTGCGGAACACTGCGAAACCATCCAGAAGCATTTCCGCCACCTGCTGCAGGATCTGCACCCGCTGGTGATGGAACAACTGGGATTGGGCGGTGCGATTCGTCATCTTGCCGAGCAATGGCAGCAGCTCAGTGGCCTGGACTGCCGTCTGGCCGTGGATGAGAGCCTGCCGGACTTCACCGGTGAGCAGCAGACCCACCTGTACCGGTTTCTCCAGGAAGCCCTGAATAATATTTCACGCCATGCCAACGCCTCCTCAGCGACCCTGGCGGTCGCCCGCAGCGACAATGAACTGAGCGTTGAAGTGCAGGATGACGGTGTTGGCTCTGATGAGTTGCCGCAGAACGCCGGTCTTGGTGTGCGTTCCATGCGCGAGCGGGCCCGTTGTCTGGGCGGTGAGGTGCAGTTTTTGAGCCGTATCGGCGAGGGCACCCGTATACGCCTTGCCGTGCCGCTTTCCCGCTTTTGTCCGACCCCCGGAGGTGCCCTGTGAAACTGATGCTTGTGGATGACCACCAGGTGGTCCGGCAGGGAATCGCCAATCTCCTGCGTTCAATGATGCCTGCGGTTGCGATCACGGAAATTGACAACGGCCAGGATGCGGTTTCCCGGTACGGGGAATTGCGCCCGGATGTGGTGCTGCTGGATATGGGGCTGCCGGATATTTCCGGGCTGGAAGTGGCGCGGCGGCTGCGTCAGCGCTGGCGTGGGGCGGCCATCCTGTTCTTTACCATGCACGATGAATTGCCCATGGTGCGCCAGGCACTGGATGTGGGCGGCCTGGGGTTCGTCTCCAAAAGTTGTGCCCCGGAAGAACTGGCCGAAGCGGTCAAGCGGGTCGCGGCGGGCCAACCCTACATTGAACATCCGATTGCCACCCGGCTGGCGATGAATCAGGAACGGCCGGTGGATCACCGTCTGAAGGACATGACCCAGCGGGAAATGGAAGTGTTGTTGATGTACGTGCGGGGTGAAGGCGTGCCGGGGATTGCAGAGAGGTTGTGCGTCAGCAGCAAGACGGTTTCCAATCATCTGGCCGGGTTGAAAAGCAAGCTTCAGGTGTCGTCTTCGGTGGAGTTGATTCATCTGGCGGTGGATGCGGGCCTCATTCGCTACGGTCAGTTGGAGGAAGCGAGGCGGGCCTGAGCCCGCCCCGGTTTACCAGTCGAAAGGGCACGCGGTGCAGCCCTCCATATAGGTTCCTTCAAAGGTGGCGTAATGGATACGGGTGCCGGTCAGGTTTGCGTTTGCAAGATTGGCCAGCCCCAGCTTGGCTTCCTGCAGGTTTGCTCCTTTCATATTGGCGCCCGCCAGATTGGCCTTTGGCAGCCAGGAGATCTCGAAACTGCTGAAAGGCATGTTGGCGTTGGTCAGGGTCGCCCCGGAGAACCGGGAAAAGTCGAAGTTGGCACCGGTCAGATCAGCGCCGGAGAAGTCGGCCCCCTGAGCAAACAGGTATTCTCCCTGCATGCCCTGCAGTTGGGCATTTTTCAGCGTTGCTCCCCGCATACTGGCACGATATACCTGAAAGCGGTAACCGGTGACCCCGTTGAGATTTGCGCCATCAAGGTTGGCACCTCTCATGCTGGTATGGCTTAGGTTGGCTCCCGAGAGATCGGCTCCCCGGAAGTTGGCGGACCGCAGATCCAGGTTGGACAGGTCTGCCCCCCGAAGGTCTGCACCGGAACAGTCAGCGTCCCGCTCCAGTGTGCAGCCGTTTATAACCGGTACCTGGTCCTGATCGGCCATATAATCCCCGGCCATTGCCGGTGTCATGAACAGTAAAAGTGATGCGGTAACGACAGTTTTCATGGTTTTACTCCCGAATCGGAGGCGAAAAAGGGCCTGGCGGAGTGCCAGGCCCTGGCCGAAGGGCGGTTAGCGGGAGGCCTGTGCCCAGGAAGGCATCTTGAAGACCCAGAATGAGCCGCCCTGGGAAATGGGCTTGGTCAGCTCGGCCATGTCGCCGCCCCAGAGAGGCACGGCGCCGCCGTAGCCGGAGGCAACACCGATGTACTGCTCGCCGTCCATCTCCCAGGTGATCGGGGAGGAGATGATTCCCGAGCCAGTCTGGAACTTCCAGAGTTCTTCGCCGGTTTCGGCATCAAACGCTTTGAGGTAACCATCACCGGTACCGGTGAACACCAGGCCACCCTTGGTGGCGAGAACTCCGGCCCAAAGGGGCATGTTCTCCTTGTGTTCCCACTCGATCTCACCGGTCTTCGGGTTCATCGCGCGCAGGATGCCCACGTGGTCGTCATACATGCGCTTGATTCTGAATCCCTGACCAAGATAGGCGGCTCCCTTTTTGTAGGTCACTTCCTCGGTCCAGTAGTCCTCTTTCCAATGATTGGCAGGCACATAGAACAGGCCGGTATCCTGGCTGTAGGCCATCGGGTTCCAGTTCTTGCCGCCAAGGAACGGTGGCGATACTTCGACCGGCTCGCCGCGGGTTTCGCCTTCAGCGACGGGTGGCGGACGCTGCCCCTTTCTTTCCACTGGCCGGCCATCCTCGTCAATGCGTTCGGCCCAGGTGATGTTGTCTACAAACGGAAAGCCTTTCTTGAACTCGCCGTTTTTACGATCGACTACGTAGAAGAAACCGTTTCTGTCGGCATGGGCTGTCGCTTTGACGGTCTCGCCGTTTTCATCGTATTCGAACAGCACCAGCTCGTTGTTGCCGGAAAAGTCCCAGGCATCGTTCGGCGTGTGCTGGTAGAACCACTTCACTTCGCCGGTAGTGGGGTCTACACCCACCTGGCCGGAGGTGTACAAATTGTCGTAATCGGCGGGGTCACCGCCCGGAGCCGTCCGCTTCCATGTGTTCCAGGGGGCCGGGTTGCCGGCGCCAATAATGATGGTGTTGGTTTCGGCATCGAAGCTGGCGCTTTGCCAGGGGGCTCCGCCGCCGTGGCTCCAGGCTTCCACTTTGCCAGTCTCGGTATTCGGGTCATCGGGCCAACTGGGAGCACGGGGATCTCCGGTTGGGGTGCTCTTTTCTCCGTTGAGTCGACCATAATGACCTTCAACGAACGGGCGCATCCAGACTTCCTCCCCGGTATCCGGATCCCGGGCAAATAGTTTGCCCACCACACCGAATTCATCACCGGAAGAACCGTGGATCAGCAAGACCTTGCCGGACTCCTGGTCTTTTACCAGGGTCGGAGCGCCGGTCATGGTGTAACCGGCTTCGTGGTCGGCGAATTTTTCACGCCAGACGATGTCGCCGGTGTCCTTGTCGAGGGCCACAATGCCGGCGTCCAGTGTTCCGAAGAAGACTTTATCGCCGAAAATGGCAGCGCCCCGGTTAACCACATCGCAGCACGGGCGAATGCCTTCCGGCAGTCGGTGGTTATATTCCCAAAGCCGTTCGCCGGTCTTTGCATCCAGAGCCCAGAGGCGTGAATAGGAACCGGTAATGTAGATGACACCGTCATGCACCAGAGCCTGGGATTCCTGGCCGCGCTGTTTCTCGTCACCGAATGAAAAGGACCAGGCGGGAACGAGCCGTTCCACGTTGTCCCGGTTGACTGTCGTCATAGGGCTGTAACGCTGAGCCTTGGGGCCAATTCCGTAGCCGAGAACATTTTCCGGCGTTTGGGCATCGTTGGCGATGTCTTCCCATGTAACGTCTTTAGCATAACCTTGGCTGGCCAGGCTTGCGGCCCCGCCCAGAGCCAGTGCCATGCCAATTCCGCGAAGTAGCGGACGTTTGTGTGTTTTGCTGTTCATTGTCTTTCCCCTTGGTTTTTGTTGTCACCATCGTCTTGTCGACGTCCTGAGTATTGGACTCAACGCGCAGCTTTGGCGACGGAAAAAGACCGGGATAAATCGGGAAAATGGCATTTAAAACCGGGAGAAATTCCCGAAAATCATCTTTCTTCATGAAAACGGGCACCTTTTTGCATTGCGTCGGGCGTTCTCCTGCTTTGGCCTTCGCTCTCAGCAATTACTACCAAGGAACTAAGTTTCAAACCCCAAAGTGGCATTCGGGTTGCTCCCCGGGATTCCTAGACTGTTGGTCAGCACGTTGGCAATGACAAATCCAATAGCCAACCACGGGGAATCCAAAAAACGAGGTAACAACAATGGCAATGTCCTTTTCACTCAAAACACTGATGGCTGCAGCCCTGCTTAGTCTCGCCGGGCTGGTTTCTGCGCACGGAAACGTAACACCACAGGAAGTGGACACGGGAGATCTGCCTAAGCTCGGTGATGAAGTCCGTACCGAGAACCCTTTCCGCGAGGGTAACGAGTATGGCGAATACAATGGTGAGGCGATCAATATCGGCGAGAGTGCCTACGCTGGTAATTGTGCCGCTTGTCACGGTATTCGGGCTATGTCCGGAGGGTTGACCCCGGACTTGCGAGAACTAACGATCTGGGACGACGAATATTTCATTAACCGGGTGCGCAACGGTACCGACAGGGGCATGCCGACCTGGAAAAAAATTCTGGACCAGAACGCCATGTGGGCCATCAAGACCTATGTTGAGTCCCTGCCGAAGCCTCAGTGATGAAGTGTCTGGCGGTCAATTAAGTTGTGCTTTCGGGCCAGCCTTGTGCTGGCCCGTCGTCGTTGGGAGAAAACAATGAAAATACTGACTCGAATTCTGGCTTTGCTGCTACTTGCCCAGGTTGTCATGGCGCAGGAAATTAACGATGGAAACGAGCTCCTCAACCGACCTGCGGAGCGGACCTACGACATCATTCTGGATTCCGGCTATCTGAAGGTCGGCGCTTACGAGAATTTTCCGCCTTACTCCTACCAGGTAGACGGCAAGCCCAGGGGGATTGATATTGAACTCGGCCGCCGGATTGCCGAAGAAATGGGCGTGGAATTCAAGGTCCACTGGATTATCCCGGATGAAAATCTGGGGGATGACCTGCGCAATAACGTCTGGAAAGGGCATTATCTGGCCAAACAGCGGCTCGCTGACGTGATGCTCAGGGTTCCCTACGACAAGACCTACGCCTACATGCAGGATTCAACCGGGGAGTACATCAACGAACAGGTTGTGCTGTTCGGTCCCTACCAGCAGGAAACCTGGCAGATCGCCTATAACCCCGAAAAGCTTGATTCGGTCGAGACCGTGGCGGTCTTTCAATACAACCGTATCGGTGTGGAGATAGACACACTTCCGGATTTTTACCTGACCTCTGCATTTGGCGGGCGCATGCGTGACCAGGTGCATCATTTCACGAATGTGGCGGAAGCGTTTGATGCGATGCGCGAGGGAGAGGTCAGCGCTGTTATGGGCATGAGGTCAGAGATTGATCATGAACTGGTAAAGCCTGAAAACTCTGAATTCAGGGCAGCAGGAAACGGCTTCCCTGGCATTGGCAAGCAGGTCTGGGATGTGGGCATGGCGATCAAGCACACCCATCGTCAGTTGGGTTATGCGCTGGAAGCCATCATCGACAGGCTGGTCAGGAGCGGTGAGATGAATGCCCTGTTTGATCGCCAGAACCTGCGCTACAGCGTGCCCGGCTATTACCGGGAATTTCTTGATGAAGAGGCCATCGCAAAGGCCGAAGGGAAGCAGTGAATGTCTGTTTCACTTGCCGGGCTTGTGGAAGGTAGTAATACCAAGTGATGAAGAAATCTGGTCAGGGGAATCATTGTTGGTTCCGCTCTCAGAGCGAAGAATCGCATCAGAGGCGGGAAAAGTTCCCGGTTCGCCGACAAACAGAAAACAAGAGAATTGGAGAGCGCAACCATGAGAACTAACAAGTTCGGGATTCGCATCGCGGCCAGTGCCCTGGCAATGGCCGTGTCTTACGGGGCAAATGCGGTAACCGATGAAGATATCATCAACGATCACAACACCCCGGAAGATATTGTCAGCTATGGCATGGGCACCCAGGGCCAGCGGTACAGCACTATCGATAACCTGAATACGGAAAACGTTCAGCACCTGCAGCCGGTCTGGGCGTTTTCTTTTGGCGGAGAGAAACAGCGGGGCCAGGAGTCACAGCCTCTGGTCAAGGATGGAGTCATGTATGTGACCGCGTCCTATTCCCGTATTTACGCCATTGATGTCAGAACCGGCGAGGAAATCTGGCAATATGACGCACGCTTGCCAGATGGCATTATGCCCTGTTGCGATGTGGTTAACCGGGGCGCTGCCATCTACGGCGACAAGGTTATCTTTGGCACTCTGGATGCCAAGCTGGTTGCCCTGAACAAAGCTACCGGCAAGCCAATGTGGATCAAGAAGGTGGCTGATTACCAGGCCGGCTACGCTATTACGGCAGCGCCTATCATTGTGAAAGGCAAGGTTATTACCGGTGTTTCCGGTGGTGAGTTTGGTGTGGTTGGCAAGGTAGAAGCATACGACGCCAACACGGGTGAGCTGGCCTGGACCCGTCCGACCGTGGAAGGCCACATGGGCTACGTCTATAAAGACGGCAAAAAGATTGAGAACGGAATCTCCGGAGGCAAAGCCGGCCAGACCTGGCCTGGCGATATGTGGAAAAACGGCGGTGCGGCGCCCTGGCTGGGCGGCACTTACGACCCGGATACCGACTCTCTGTTCTTTGGTACCGGCAACCCGGCACCCTGGAACTCGCATTTGCGCCCGGGAGACAACCTGTTCTCCTCATCGCGCCTGGCCATTGATCCGGATGACGGCAGCATCAAATGGCACTTCCAGACCACGCCCCATGATGGCTGGGACTACGACGGTGTTAACGAGCTGATCTCGTTCAATTACGAGGAAGACGGCAAGAACGTGAAAGCCGCGGCCACCGCAGACCGTAACGGCTTCTTCTACGTCCTCAACCGTGAAAACGGTGACTTCATCCGCGGCTTCCCGTTCGTGGACAAGATCACCTGGGCCGAGGGCCTGGATCCAAAGACCGGCCGCCCCATCTATGCGGAAGGCGGGCGTCCGGGTGATCCTTCAGAAACCGAGGGTGGCAAGGGCGAAACGGTATTGGCGCAACCCGCGTTTCTGGGTGGCAAGAACTGGATGCCCATGGCTTACAGTCAGGACACCGGTCTGTTCTACGTGCCGTCGAATGAGTGGTCCATGGATATCTGGAACGAGCCTGTTTCCTACAAGAAAGGCGCTGCCTTCCTGGGGTCAGGTTTCACCATCAAGCCGGCGAACGATGACTACATCGGCGTGCTCCGCGCAATGGACCCTAAAACCGGCAAGGAAGTCTGGCGTTACGAGAATACCGCCCCGCTGTGGGGTGGTGTGATGACCACTGCTGGCAACCTGGTATTCACCGGCACACCGGAAGGCTACCTGAAAGCGTTTGACGCCAAAACTGGCGAAGAGCTCTATCGCTTCAATACCGGTTCCGGCGTTGTCGGCACGCCGGTCACCTGGACCATGGACGGCGAGCAGTATGTTTCTGTGTCCTCCGGCTGGGGCGGTGCGGTGCCGCTCTGGGGTGGTGAAGTGGCCAGAGTGGTCAAGGATTTCAACCAGGGCGGTACGGTCTGGACCTTCAAGCTGCCGAAAGATCGTGTAGCTGCTAACTGAAGGGGTTTGAGTGAGTGACCTTTGGGCTGCCTGCGGGCAGCCCCTTTTCGTTCAGGCGCAGCAACTTCTGAAAGAATCTACTACCAACGAACGAGTTTTTCACCCCCAACGCATCATTCCCCTATCAGGGTTTGACGACTACATTGAACGAGTAAGCGCGAAAGGCCGCGTTGCCATGCGATAAACACAACAAAGAGGTCGATATCATGATCTACGCACAACCAGGAAAAGAAGGTTCCGTCGTTTCCTTCAAGCCCCGTTACGAGAACTTTATTGGTGGCGAGTGGGTTGCCCCGGTGAAAGGCCAGTATTTTGAGAACATTACCCCGGTAACCGGCGGGGTGATCTGTGAAATTCCCCGTTCCAGCGCTGAAGATGTCGATCTCGCTCTGGACGCTGCTCACAAAGCTGCTCCGGCCTGGGGTAAGACCTCGACCACCGAGCGCTCCAACATTCTGCTGAAAATTGCCGACCGTATTGAGCAGAACATCGAGATGCTTGCGGTCGCCGAGACCTGGGACAACGGTAAGGCGGTTCGTGAAACCGTCAACGCCGATCTTCCGCTGGCGGTGGACCATTTCCGTTATTTCGCTGGCTGTATCCGTGCTCAGGAAGATGCTTCCAGTGCCATCGACAACAACACCGTGGCTTACCATTACAACGAGCCTCTGGGCGTTGTCGGCCAGATTATCCCCTGGAACTTCCCGCTGCTGATGGCCGTCTGGAAACTGGCGCCCTGTCTGGCTGCCGGTAACTGTACGGTTATGAAGCCGGCAGAGCAGACTCCCGCCAGCATTCTGGTTCTTATGGACCTGATTGGTGATCTGTTGCCGCCGGGCGTAGTGAACATTGTTAACGGCTACGGCATCGAAGCCGGCCAGGCGCTGGCTTCCAGTAAGCGTATCGCCAAGATTGCCTTCACTGGCTCTACGCCGGTGGGTGCCCACATTCTGAAGTGTGCGGCCGAGAACATCATTCCATCTACCGTGGAACTGGGCGGCAAGTCTCCGAACATCTACTTCTCGGATGTCATGAAAGCCGAGCCGGAGTTCCTCGACAAGTGCGTGGAAGGGCTGGTTCTGGCGTTCTTCAACCAGGGTGAAGTCTGTACCTGTCCGTCCCGCGCGCTGGTGCAGGAAGACATGTATGACGAGTTCATGGCCAAGGTCATCGAGCGCACCAAGGCTATCAAGCGTGGCAACCCGCTGGATACCGACGTTCAGGTAGGTGCCCAGGCCTCGCAGGAACAGTTCGACAAGATCATGTCGTACATGGAAATCGGTAAGCAGGAAGGCGCGGAAGTGCTGACCGGCGGTGACCGTGAGCAAATGGATGAAGAATTCAGCAACGGCTTCTACATCCAGCCGACCCTGTTCAAGGGCGACAACAAGATGCGTGTATTCCAGGAAGAAATCTTCGGCCCGGTAGTGGGTGTAACCACCTTCAAGACCGAAGAAGAAGCTCTGGAAATCGCCAACGACACAGAGTTTGGCCTGGGCGCCGGTCTCTGGACTCGTGACATGAACCGTGCCTACCGCATGGGGCGTGCTATCCAGGCCGGTCGTGTGTGGACCAACTGTTATCACCAGTACCCGGCTCACGCAGCCTTTGGTGGCTACAAGAAGTCTGGTGTTGGTCGTGAGAACCACCGGATGGCTCTGGATCATTATCAGCAAACCAAGTGCATGCTGATAAGTTACGACACCAACCCGCTTGGTTTCTTCTGAGGTTGTAAGCAGTAACAGGGATTGTCTGAAAGGACCCTCTTCGCCTTATTGCACATGGATGTGCGCTTTTTGAGCCCGGCCTTTCCGGGCTGCTCCTCTCGGAGCACGGGATTAGTGAATACTCTCCTTTGGCCCTACCCCGGGGCCTTTTTTATGCCTATCGAAATGTCTCATCCTGTGCGTTTACCCCGCAACATGGCGCAATAGCCTGCCTGCGTGTCTGGTTGCGACTGCACTGGCCTGGCCAGTGCAGAGTCTTGTATGGAGGGAGTTCAGGTGGCGGGTAGGGTAAGGCAGCGCCCGGACTCAGGTCCGGGTCGCGTCGGTGGCGAGGATGTGTGCCGCCTTCTTCTGCTTCTTATTGCGAATGATGGCGTCGACACACTGGTTCGGGTCTCGAAGAATAACCACACACTCCAGGCATTGAATGCACTCATCGTAATCGATGCGCCCATCTTTGCGAATGGCGTTAATGCCGCATTCATTCTTGCAGTGCTGGCAGGGCTTGCCGCAGCGATCAATCCGTTTCAGCCAACTGAACAGCCGGAATCGTCCAAGTACGGCAAGACCGGCGCCGAGTGGGCACAGGTAACGGCAGTAAAACTTGTGGATAAACATGCCCAACAGCAGTAACGCCACGGCATAAAGCACAAACGGCCAGTGGCGGACAAACATCAGCGTGATGCTGGTTTTGAAGGGCTCTACTTCAGCCAGTGTTTCAGCCAGCGTGAGTGAATAGAAGGCGGTGCCCACCAGCCCCAGAAGAATCGGGTATTTGACCAGAATCAGTTGGCGGTGCCAGCGCTCCGGTATTTTCAATTGGCGCAAATGGAGCTTCTGGCCAAGCCAGGAAAGCATTTCCTGAAGTGCGCCAAATGGACACAGCCAGCCGCAGAATAGTCCCCGGCCCCAGATAAACAGGGTAATAAAGGTATAGGTCCAGAGAATAAAGATGACGGGGTCCAGCAAGAAAACGTCCAGAGAGAACCCATCCCGAATGGCCAGCAGCACGGTGTAGATGTTCACCACTGAAAGCTGTCCCTGAGCGTAAAAGCCGATGAAAAACAGAGTAAAAAACAGGAATCCCCAGCGAAACCGGCGTACCAGTCCCGGATGTCGGGTCAGGGTCTTCTGGCGTGCGAAGAAGACCGTCAGCAGCACAAGAGCAGTCGTTAACAGCGCAATCTGCCACCACCGTTCCTTCCACAGCCCTATCCACGCCGGCTCGCGGTTATCGGCCTTGTGAGGCTCAACCTCAACCGTTTCGAACAGCTCTTCGGGAAAGCTGACCGGCATCGCGAACTGTGCACTGTCAGTAATCAGGTGATTTCTTCGCAGTGCCACTTCAAGACTGAAAGTGGACTCAGCTCCCGGGTTGAATCCGGCGTTTCCGCCCACGCGGAACAGGTTGATGGCTGCCATTTCCGGCGCACCCGGGGCTGCCAGCTTTTGCTCCGGTTCCAGCCAGTTCAGATCACGCATTTCGGTGGACAGGTTGTTCTGATCAAGTCGAATACGGGATGGCGTGCTTCCGGGGGTAAAGTCAGGGCCGATATGCGGGTAGAGCCCTTTCGACAATACCATCATGACCTTGCCGCGACCGGCAAGGCGTTCCCGGAACGCCTGATACTGTTCCTTGCCCAGCAGATTGATCCCGACCATCGGAGAGTTCATGTAGGCGAAGAAGACTTCAGAGAAGGGCTCATCCTCCGTGGCCGCCAGGTCTATCGGATAATCGGACAACGGCCGCGATAGTCTGTTTTCAACCGCATCGGTGGTGATGGTGGCTTTATGTATATAGCCGCGCTCCAGCATCTGACCCCACGTCAACGGTTCATAGAACTGCTGGCGTGCACGGGTCGGAGGTTCCTGGCTGAATCCTGAGAGTTTCTTCCGTGCCACCTGCAGCGCCGAAGACAGCACAGTATCGTTGATGATCAGAACGGATATGGTGGCTTTGCTGATGCCATCAAAATACACCTGGTCTCCGGTGGCGGTTTTCCCGGCACGGCGGGAGGTCTGCACAATAATCTGATCCGACAGGGAGCGCCCTTCATACTGTTCAACGAACTCCATTAAGGGTTCTTCGCCAAGGCCATAAAGAAATACCGGTTCGTGGTGGTCGAGTACCCGCACGCCGGTAAATCGTCCCCTGGTATCCAGCCCGATCATCATGGTGATCGGCTGGCCTGAATAGCCTTTGACCGGTGTCAGGTCGGTAGAAATGTAGGCGTACCCGAGCAGCTCCTGTAACTGGTAGACGGGATAGACGGGCAGGTCCGCCAGTTTGTCTTCAATAACGGTGGCCGAGGGGAACAGCGTCTGAATAAGGTTCCGGGTGTGTTCCGGAGGTTCGGCTTGAGCCCCTTCAAATGAGAAGCAAAGGACAAATACAAGCAGCAGGCGAGCGGCCATGAGAGAGGTCTCCAGAAGTTATTATTGTACTTCTCTCATGGTATGGAGGCGGGCATTTGCCTCAATGCAACCTCGGAGCTAAAGGCTTGCTACTTTAAGTCGGCGAAAAACGGTTCCAAAGTACCATATAGGCTGTCCGTTTCTGTGATTAGCATGAATGTGTACCGATGGCACAAGTCAGCGGTGTCGATACATGTAACGCACTAATAATCACGACAAGAGGTGAGCACCATGTGGACCAAACCAGCTTATGAAGACCTTCGCATTGGTTTTGAAGTAACCATGTACTTTGCCAATCGCTGAGTAGTGAACAGCCGGTCCTCGCGGCTGGCTGTTTTTATCCAGGAGGTCGTCCATGCAGATTCGTATCCTGGGCTCTGGAGCGGGAGGTGGTTTTCCGCAGTGGAACTGTAATTGCCGCAACTGCGCCGGTTTCCGTAAAGGCACTCTCAACGCTCAAGCCCGAACCCAGTCGTCCATTGCCATCAGCGAAGATGGCGAACGCTGGATTCTGTTTAACGCATCCCCCGATATTCGGGCTCAACTGGCCAGTTTTCCGGCCATGCAACCGGCTCGCGCCCTTAGGGATACCGGCATTTCCGCCATTGTTCTGATGGATAGCCAGGTCGACCACACCACGGGATTGCTGTCCCTGCGCGAGGGTCTGCCACTCGATGTCTGGTGCACGCGTCAGGTACACGACGATCTGAGTACCGGGTTTCCCCTTTTTGAAATGCTTCGCCACTGGAACGGCGGGCTGAACTGGCGAGAAATTGAAGCCAGTGAGCAAACCTCCTTTACTATTCCCTGCGCCCCGTCTCTGGAACTGACCACCATTCCACTACTGAGCAATGCGCCGCCATACTCTCCAAGGCGGGATAATCCGCATCCGGGCGACAATATCGGCCTGTTCATTCGCGAGGCCAAAACGGGCCGAACCGTACTTTACGCACCAGGCCTCGGCCAGCCAGACGATCGCATAAAAAACTGGATGAAGCAGGCGGACGTGCTGTTGGTGGATGGCACAGTTTGGCACGACGACGAAATGATTCGCCAGGAAGTGGGCACCAAGACCGGCCAGCAGATGGGGCACCTGGCCCAGGCCGGAGAGGGCGGCATGATCGAGTTGCTTGATTCCATGCCGGCCAGCCGGAAGATCCTGATTCATATTAATAATACCAATCCGATCCTTGATGAGGACTCGCCCGAGCGAGCCGAGCTGGCAGAGCACCGCATCGAGGTTTCCCGGGACGGCATGGACATCGACCTTTGAGGCCCACCATGAACGCCAAAGCCCATACGCCAATGAAGCGCGACGATTTCGAACAGGCCCTGAGAGCGAAGGGCGCCTACTACCATATACATCATCCTTATCATCGGGCGATGTATGGGGGGCGATGTACTCCCGAACAAATTCGTGGCTGGGTGGCCAACCGTTACTATTATCAGATCAAGATTCCCCAGAAAGACGCCGCGATCATGGCCAACTGCCCGGACGCCTCGGTTCGGCGGTTGTGGCTGCAACGGATTCTGGACCACGACGGCCATGACGGCGATGTCGGTGGTATCGAAGCCTGGTTGCAGCTGGCCGAAGCAGTTGGACTGACCCGTGAAGAGGTGATTGATCAGCGCCACGTGTTGCCGGGAGTGCGGTTTGCGGTGGACGCCTATGTGAACTTCGCCCGCCGAGCCACCTGGCAGGAAGCGGCCTGCTCTTCGCTGACCGAACTGTTCGCTCCGGAAATCCACCAATCCCGCCTGGATAGCTGGCCGGATCATTACCCGTGGATCGAGGAGGACGGCTACCGGTATTTCCGGAAGCGTTTGTCAGAGGCCCGACGGGATGTGGAGCATGGCCTGAGTATTACGCTTGACCATTTTGTGACCGAGGCAGATCAGCAGCGGGCATTTGATATCCTGCAATTCAAGCTGGATATCCTCTGGACCATGCTGGATGCCATGTCGATGGCCTACGTGCATAACACGCCTCCCTATCACACGGTGACCGACCAGCAGGTGTGGCACCGGGGGCTTTAAGGAGATTGCCATGCAGACAATTCCGCGACTGCGCCGGGGCTTCCGCTTCCAGTGGGAGCCGGCCCAGCAGGGCTATGTGCTGCTTTATCCGGAAGGTATGGTCAAGCTCAATGGCAGTGCCGGCGCGATTCTGGCAGAAGTGAGCGGTGACCAGACCACACCGGAAATTGTGGCCGCACTGGAACAGCAATTCCCGGATGCCGGCCCGCTGGCCGACGATGTGGATGAATTCCTGGCCGAAGCAACCCGGCAACACTGGATTGAATGGGTATGAGCAACACCACGAACACCGTAGGGCCGCCACTCTGGCTGTTGGCAGAGCTGACGTACCGTTGCCCGCTGCAGTGCCCTTACTGTTCCAACCCGCTGGACTATGCCCAGACGGAGCAGGAGCTCTCCACCGAGCAATGGCTGGATGTGCTGCGCCAGGGTCGTGCCCTGGGAGCCGCCCAACTGGGTTTTTCCGGCGGTGAACCGCTGGTGCGCCAGGATTTGCCGGAATTGATTGCCGGCGCCCGGGAGCTGGGCTATTACACCAACCTGATCACCTCCGGCCTGGGGCTGACGGAGGCCAAGGTGCAGGCCTTTGCCGAGGCGGGGCTGGATCATATTCAGGTGAGTTTTCAGGCCTCTGATCCGGAACTGAATAACGCGGTGGCCGGCTCCCGCAAGGCCTTTGACCAGAAACTGGCCATGGCCAGGGCGGTCAAGGATGCCGGTTACCCGATGGTGCTCAACTTCGTTATTCATCGCCACAACATCCATCAGATGAATGACATTCTGGCGCTGTGTGAAAACCTGGGAGCCGACTACGTGGAGCTGGCCACCTGCCAGTATTACGGCTGGGCCTTTGCCAACCGGGAAGGGTTGATGCCGTCAAAGGCTCAGTTGGTGAAGGCCGAGGCAGAAGTAAACCGGTATCGCTCGGAACAGCAGGAACGGAATCATCCTATGAAGGTGATCTTCGTAACCCCGGATTACTACGAGGAACGACCCAAGGCCTGCATGAACGGCTGGGGCAACCTGTTCCTGACCGTGGCGCCGGATGGCACCGCCTTGCCCTGCCACAGTGCCCGCCTGTTGCCCATCGAGTTTCCCGATGTGCGGACCAGTTCTCTGGAGCATATCTGGTACCACAGCCCCGGTTTCAATCATTATCGGGGCGACAGCTGGATGCCGGAACCCTGTCGCTCCTGCGATGAAAAAGACAAAGACTTCGGTGGCTGTCGCTGCCAGGCGTATCTGTTGACTGGCAACGCCGATAACGCGGACCCGGTTTGTGACAAGTCGCCTCACCATGATCGGGTGCTGGCGGCACGAACGGCGGCAGATCACGCCACGGCCGGGCTTGACGACCTGATGTATCGCAATGTCCACAATTCCCGTCTGCTCTACCGGGGATAACCCGATATCCGCCGGAGAGGCCTGTGAAGGATTCCGACAGTGCGCGGAACTGCAGGTCTGCGGTCAGTCGGTCTTCTGGCTGGCCTCGGAGCCTTCAGAAAATATTGTCTGTCTCTGGCAATCTGATGCCGGGGGCACTCGACGGCTGAACACAGGGCCGGGCAGTATTCGCAGCCAGTTGAATGGCTACGGCGGCGGGGTTTATGCCGTGCTGCCTGAGTTTATTTGCTGGGTCGCGGATGACCAGAGACTCTGGATCCTGAATCGCCGGACGGGCACTCGATCCGTGTTGGTTGATGAGCCGGGAGCCGTCTGGGGCGGCCTGGTTGCTGATGCTACCCGCCATCGCTGGCTGGCTGTGCGGGAAAACGGCGGCTGCCAGTCCCTCATGGCTGTCGAGCCTACCGGACGAACGCACGCCCTTCACCAAGGGCAGGACTTCTATAGTGCGCCGGCGATCAGTGAAAACGGCCGGGAGGTGGCCTGGGTCAGTTGGCAGTT
>Ga0136556_1000238_pt1 | contig 38002 bp, 36 predicted proteins | sample AntRauTorckE6831_FD_104780 | JGI IMG/M metagenome (GOLD analysis project Ga0136556, IMG submission 104780) | Saline lake microbial communities from Rauer Islands, Antarctica - Metagenome Torckler E6 #831 | ecosystem: Environmental > Aquatic > Non-marine Saline and Alkaline > Saline | place... | reverse complement strand
TCTCTTGGATTAGTTCAGCTAGTTCTCGAATGGAGACTGACTCACCTGTGCCGACGTTGTATGCCTCGCCGACGTGTTCGCTCCGTGCGCCTTCGATGTTAGCCTGGACGACGTCCTCGACGATGGGGTCCAGAAATCGCGGGAGGATATCCGGATCCATCTGTCCATCCCCACCCATGACCGCGGTGATATCCAGTTCGTCTTCTAGCGCTCGTTCGTATCCGGTTTTGATGCCACCACCAACACCTCTGTTCTGCTCGTGTTGGATCGTCACGACCCGTGGATCGTACGCGAGTCCGCCGTCGGTTTCGATAGCTACTCGACCTTCAGTATCCGACGCTACATCAACTGGATTGAGATCTTCATCGACAGCGACTGGACCACGAGTACGAGCACGTTCGTTCGCTCGCTCCGCGTGTTCCTGGATCTCCGTCCAGGTCCCATCGGTCGAGCAGTCGTCGATTACGTAGACGCGGTCGACGTACTCGGGCATCGTGTCGATTACTTCGCCAACGAATCCTTCTTCGTTGTAGGCGGGCACGACGACGCCGATTGTATGGTTCCTATACATTACTGCCTCCAAGTGTGTACACGCGATGGTCCGTCTCCGCGAGGTCGAACGTATCTCGACCATCGATGACGACCAGTTGTCCATCAGTTCGATTCACTTCGCTCCACTTGATGTCGTCGAAATCCTCGTGGGGCGTGACCGTCACAACCGCGTCAAACGATTGCTCGTACACTTCCTCAAGAGTGAGTGGCGAGAGCGAGAACGCCCCGAAGTCGTCGAGCATCGGGTCAACCCCGTATACATCCGCTCCAGCTTCGGTCAACTCCTCAGCGATCGCCAGTGCCGGGGAAGCTCGAATTTCCTCGACCCCGGGCCGGTACGTCAGCCCCAAGAGCAGCACCGAGGAATCAGAGATTGTCGTTCCCTCCGCAGTGAATTCCTCGCGGAGTTTCTCGACCGTATACCGTGGCATCCCATCGTTCACCTGCCGTGCCGTCTCCAACAATGGGGTTGGCGTATCGAAAGGCTCGATGACGAAATAGGGATAGAAGGGGATACAGTGGCCACCGACGCCCGGACCCGGGTCGTGGATGTGACAGAAGGGCTGGGTGTTGGCGACGTCGATCGCCTCACGGACGTCGATTCCGATCTCGTCGGTCATCGTCGCCAACTCGTTCGCCAGCCCAATATTTACGTCGCGATACAACCCCTCGAAGACCTTGACGGCCTCCGCTGTCCTGGCATCGGAAACGGGAATCACACCCTCTGAGTTGATCTCATGATAGATCAGTTTAGCAACACGGGTGCTTTCTGCGTCGACTCCGCCCACGACCTTCGGATATGCACCGCGGATGTCTTCGATCGCACGGCCGCTCGCGGTTCGCTCCGGACAGAACGCGAGCCCGAACTCACCGAATTCGAGACCAGAGGTCTCTTCGAGAATCGGTCGAGCCAGGTCAGTGGTTGTTCGGGGCGGCACTGTACACTCGATGACCACGAGATCCCCAGCTGACAGCCCCTGCCCGATATCATCCAGCACGGACTCGAGGATGGAAAGATCGGGTTCGTTCTCGTCCGTGATTGGGGTTGGAACGATCACGACGTGCACTGCAGCTTCCGAAGCAGCCCCAGCGGGATCCGTCGTCGCTCGAAGCGCACCCTCCTGGACCAGCTCGTCGACAAGTTCGGGAAGGCCAGGCTCCCGTTTCACGTGACAGCCACCGTCGTTGATCGTCTCGACAACGGCAGAATCGATATCTGCGCCCACCACGTTCTGGCAAACATCCGCGTAGACGGACGCGAGTGGGAGTCCCATCTTCCCGAGACCATACACGGCCACTGGGACAGTACCCGACGTGAATGCAGCCTGTTGAGCAGCCTCCGACGCACTTGACCTGTAGAGGCGAGAATCCACCTCCGGAGTCGGATCCATCGGTTCAGTCATCGTTTACCGGTGTGGCTGCGACGGGCTCATCGAGCGCTTGCTGTTCGATCGTTCGGGCGAGTTCGAGCGCTCGAAGCCCGTCCGAGAGTGAAACTTCCGGCGTCGAGCCAGTTTCAACCGCATCCAAGAATGATTCGAGTTCACTTTTCAGGGGCTCCGAACTCGGCACCGTCGGCCGTTCAATGATGCTCTCGTGTCGATATCGGATTCCTTCGGCTTCTTCAACATACGAGGGCATCGATTGGCGATGGATTTCCACCGACTGATCGATGTAATCTACTTCGACGAGACAGTCCTCGGCCGTGATCTCGAGTTTTCGCACCTTCCGTTGCGTAAGTCGACTCGCCGCCAATGTCGCGACCGGTCCGGACTCGAATTCGATCGTTGCAGTGCCATACCGGTTCTCGCGGACACCTGCACTCGTCACCGACTTGGGTTCGCCTTCGATCATCGAGAGGATGATGTCCAGGTCGTGAATCATCAGGTCGATCACCGCACTATCATCGATGGTCCTGTCCGGAGCGGGCCCGAGCCGTTCAGCGTTCACCGCTAACACGTTCAGGTCCTGCACGATATCCAAAGTAACCTCGACGGCGGGGTTGAACCGCTCAACGTGCCCCACCTGGATGGGCACGTCAGCTTGCTCAGCCAGGAATCGCAACTCCTCGCCCTTTTCAGGGAGCTCTAGGACCGGTTTCTCGATCAGGGGTGCAACACTATGTCGGAGACATTGCTTGGCGATGTCGAAGTGGAACTGGGTTGGAACGGCGATGGAAACGGCCGATACTGCGGGTAATAGTTCCTCCATCGACATCGGATCCGTGTCGTGTTTTTTAGCGATCTCCCTGGCTCGCTCGTCATCAGCATCGAAGATGCCGACCAACTCCGCACCCGGGAGTTCGTCGTAAATCCGTGCATGATGCTGCCCCATCGATCCCACACCAATAACCCCTACTGGCATTTCCTGCGTCTGTGAATTATGCATAGTTTTGAATCACCTTGACGATATGCGCGACGTCCGATTCAGATAGTTCCGGATGAACCGGAATCGACAGCACTCTGGATGCCGCATCTTCCGCATGAGGCACCTGACATTCCACCCCATCGTACACTGGTTGATTGTGGATACATTTCGGGTAATAGACGGCGGCACCTACTCCGTTGTCTGCAAGATAGTCGACAATGTCATCCCGTTCGGGCGCGCGAATCGTATACTGGTGGTAGACATGCTCACGGTCCCCTGGCACAACTGGTGTGATGAGCGACGTCTCGGAGAGTCTGGTGTCGAATGCTTTCGCGTGTGACCGACGCGCCTGGATATATCCTGGAAGTTTCTTCAGCTGTTCTCGGCCGATTGCGGCAGCGATGTTCGTCAGCCGGTAGTTGTGGCCGAGTTCCGCATGTTCGTATTTGTCCGTCCGGCCGTGATTGATATATCGTCGAGCGCGTTCAGCAACGTCGTCACGGTCGGTAGTGATCATCCCACCTTCGCCAGTCGTCATGTTCTTAGTGGGATAGAATGAGAAACACGCAACGTCACCGAAGGACCCAACGCGTTTCCCTCGATATGTGGCGCCGTGTGCCTGTGCTGCGTCCTCAATGAGGGGGACGTCGAGTTCGTCTGCCAGATCGCTCAGTGCCTCGATGTCGCTTGCTAACCCATAGAGATGCACGGGCAGGATTGCATCCACATCGTGTTCGCGAGCGACCGTTGCTGCTGCGTCGGGGTCGAGATTGTATGTCTCTGGATCGATATCCGCGAACACGGGTTCGGCGCCGGCGAACCGGATCGCGTTGGCAGTCGCGATGAACGAGAACGGTGTCGTCAAGACGCGGTCGCCCGAACCAATGCCAAGCGCCTCAAGAGCTGCGTGAAGGGCTGTCGTCCCATTCGAGGTGCCGACCCCATGCTCCGTTCCGCAGTAGTCCGCAAACTCGGCTTCGAACGACCGGACTACCTCGCCATCCGCAATCATCCCACTGTCCAGCACCTCTGTCACAGCATCCTTCTCGGCGTCATCGAAACTGGGATTCGCGATGTGTATCATATATCGTTCTGCTCCTGCAGTGGCTCTGGTAGCTGCCGATGCATCGCCGGAACACCCATCGCAAGGGTGTCTGACGGGACGTCATCGGTCACGACGGCGCCAGCACCAACGAATGCGCCTTCCCCCACCGTAACTCCAGGGAGTATCGTGGCATTCGCACCGATAGAGGCGCCATCTTCGATCATTGGTCCCTCTAACCCGACATCTTTTCTAACTGGAAACGGATCGTTCGTCAACACGGCATGCGGGCCGATGAAGACATTACTTCCAATCGTTGTGTGGGACGGAACGTACACATCAGTCTGGAGGCTCACGTTCGAGCCAATGTCCGTCCGTCCATCGATGACTGTCTTCGTCCCGACGAGGACGTCATCACCGATTTCGGTGAGCTCTCTAATCAGGACGTCGTGGCCCGTGTTGAAGCGATCGCCGATAATGACATCGTCGTAGATGATCGAACCCTTACGAACCGTCGCGTCTGCTCCGATAATGGGTTCGGATGCATCATCTGAATAGGAATACCCAACAGTCGTCCCAGGACCGAATGTCTGGCCGTTCCTACTCATAGTTCTCTTACAAACCGGTCAGTACTGGCCACCTCACCCGTTCGACTTTGTTTTACAATGTACTCGCCGCGCGTTTGCTCGAAGGCGTAGCGGTAGGCGTACCCGTAGCCTTCGCCGTCGGGTTCGACGACGATGGCGTCGTTCTCGCGCGAGAGCTCCGGCGTCCGGTCAGTGGAGTCGTCGCTGACGATGACTTCGCCAGTGACGCCCGCTTCTCGAAGGCCGGGTTTGATGCGGTCGATGCACTCGACGATGCCGGCTTCCTCGTTCATCGTCGGCATCACGACGCTGATCACCGGGTCGACCTCCGAGTCCGCATCCAGTAGTAATTGGTCACCGATCTGTACGTCTGTGCTTTTGGTGGCTGGTTCGCGTTCTTGCGACCGCTTCCCTTTCCCCTTTGTTGACATTCGATCTCCCCTTGCTGATTTCCTATTTCTCCGTCACCGGAGAGTCACCGCATTCGACGCAGATATGTTCCCCTGTCGTCGTTTCTGTCGTCGGTGCGTTATAGGCGATACATTTGATTCGTGAGAGCCGAGCCGCCCGCGGATACCTCCCCATTACGTCTGTCTCAAACAAGGTCTCCTGTATATATGTGCTGCTTGACTGAACAAGCGAGGTGTCCATTCGGCCAAATGATTCATATAATAGCACAAATCTGGTTTCTGAATCGCTGAATATCTATAACTATAATCAATATCTGGTCAATTCGCTGGTTGATGTGATAATTATCTGGTCGTTCGTGCCTGCACGACTCGCTCAGAGGGTTCCGTGACGTTCACCCAGAGGTGGAGTTCTCGATACGCGTTCTCCGCAGTTGGCTCGGCGGGGACGGTGTCCTTGTAGAGGAGGAAGACGATCCGTATGTCTTCGCCGACCATGTCGGGCTGGAGTAAGACGTTCCGTGTGACAGTCTCGTTGTCCGCTGCCTGCATGGTGAATCGCTCGAGTTGTGTCTCCTCAAGTACTGAGACGTTCGTCCCGTTGTCGACCTGTTCGACCCGCTGGAGTTCGATCACCACCGAATACTCGACGTCTTCGCGTTCGTGGTTCTGGAGGCCGACGACTATCGGCCGGGCCTCGCCCTGCGTGAACTCCGTCGGGTAGTCGTCGGCAACGAGGTCGCCGCTCTCGTTCTCGGTGAGGACGTAGAACTCGGTGAACTGCTCGCCCTGTGAGGGGACGGCGACGGCGTAGCCGACGCTTCCGATGGCGAGCACGATCGAGAGCACGAGGAGGACGTTGAGGGCTGCGTCGCCACGCGAATCGGGCTGGAACAGTTCCTCGCGAGCACTCCCATACCAGGCTCGATAGGGAACCTGGAATCGGTCCTCGACCGGGAGTGCGTGCCGTCGACGTGCCCCGAAGGCGACGGCGACGAGCGTGAAGCCGACCAGACTCACGACGATTGGGACGAGCCGGATGCCGAACGGCGTGAAGTTCAGAACGAGTCCGATCAACGGGACGATGGCGATACTCAGCCCGAACGAGAGCGCGACGCGTTCGATGCCGTCGATACCACCATCTCGACCGTGACCAGTAGCGGAGGCGTCCGACTCGTCGCCGTCCTGGTCTGTATCGTCGGTCGGCCCTGCACCGGCTTCGGGGAAGAGTGCAGCGATGAACGCGTATCCCGGAATGAAGAGGACGAACGGCAGACCGAGTACGATGCGGAGTGGCGTCTCCTTGACACCAGGGATGAAGATGGAAAGAGTCGTCAGCACGACGAGCACGACGATCGCGGCGAGGTCGGCGGGGAGCGTTCGAACTGGTCGCGGCACCGCAAGCCACCAGTCCGAGGTGTCCGCCATGGCCGAGGCCTTACGCTGACTGCCAATTAAGTGATTCGATTACCCTACTCCTCGCAAGCGCGCACATCAGACGTCTTCAGTCGCTAGCTGGGTCGCTTGCGTCGGTTTGCTCGTCGTGGATGGCCTTGGCGACGGCGACGGCGGCGGCCTGCGTCTGGCGGGCCCGATCCGCTGCGATGGGGTCCTCGGCGTACACTGCGGTCTCGTACGCCTCGACGACTCCCCGGAGGTCGGCCGCGAGCTCCGGGCGTTCCTCGGTGACTGTGCGGTAGAACTCCCAGTGCGTCGCCGCGTCGGGGACGCCCGCGCGGTTCGCGACGAGGTCGCGAAGCGTGAGATAGGTCACCCGGGCGAGCGACGCAGGGCTACTGTCCTCGATGGCTTCGAGGCGGTCCGCGACGGACGGGATGCTCTCGGCCGTCTCCGTCGTCGATTGTGCGGTCTCTGGATTCGCTTCGCTCGGTGCCGGTGTCCGCCCACGCAACCATACCACGACGACCCCGCCCACGAGCAGGACCAGGCCACCGCCGACGACGAACGGGAGGATGTCCGACGATGATCCGAGAGGTCCACCGTTTTGACCAGCCCCACCATTCCCATTCCCAGCGCCGTCCCCTGCCCCGTTCTCTGCCGGTAAGTCGACCTGTGTTCGGGCGGTACTCCCGACCAAGTTGGTCGCTTCGCCATCGAAGGCTGCGCGCACGGTCACGGTGTCACCGGGTTCGGCCGCGAACGAGGCCGTATCGATGGTCCTCGAGAACGTGCCGTCCTCACTCGTCCGCACCGTCGTCTCGTAGCCGTCGCCGACGCTGATCTCGACTCGCTGATTCGGGACGCTCTCGCCCGTCACCGACTCGAGCGCGCCCGAGACTGTAACGGTCCCCTCATTTGCCGTTCCAGTCACGTTTAGCGCGGTCTCCGTCTCCTGGACGTCGAGCGGTGCCGTCGACGAGTTCGGGGCGATTGCACGCCCTTCCTGACCGGCGAGCACAGTTACATTGACGCGCTCGGCTGGGATGGACGCGGGGAGGCTTGCGGTCGCGACGAACGAGCCGTCAGCGTCGGTTCGAGTCGTCGCCAGACGCTGTCCGTCGACGGTCAGCTCGACGGGCGTGTTCCCGACTGGCGTTCCGTTCACGACGACGTTGCCAGCGACGCGGACCTCGTCCCCGAATCCCGCCTGATTCGTGTGCTCGCTAACGCGGACTGTGGGCGTCACCGCTTCCACGGAGACGTCTACCGACGCGTTCGATCCGAGGTACAGGGATTCGTCGGCTGGCAGGTACGTGGCCGTGAGCGAGCGCTCGCCGACTCGCGTCGAGCCTGGTCGATACGTGAGCGTGAACGACCCGTCCGCATCGAGGTCGACCGTCCGGGTTCCTCCCGCGAACCTGATTCGGGCTCGCTCGGGCGTGGTCGCGTTCCCGACCACACGCAGCTGTCCGGTCAGTTCGAGGGGCTGCGTGAACGAGACCGTTGTCGAATTCGCCATCAACCGCAGCTCGGTCTTGACCAGTTCCGCGGTCGTGACCTCCGTCGCCTGCGCGGTCAGGTTCGACGTCACGTCGTCGAGCTGTCGGGTGGACTCCGTGAAATCCGTGCCCGTCTGATTCTCCAGCTCGGTGTACCGTCCCTGGAGTTGCTGGTTGTATCCTCGAAGCTCTTCGGCGAGCGCGTTCAGTTCTCGCGCGAGCTCGCGGGCGCGCTCGTCGTTCCCGTTGCGGCGCGCTTCCTGGTAGTCTTCATACGTCTTCTCGAATTCTTCTGCAGTCTCGGCGAACGATTGCTGAGTGTCCTTCGTCTCGCGGTACGTGTCGGCCGTCTCGTCGTCCGCGGAGGAATCCGTTTCGCCGGCGACGTCGACGAACTGGGAGAGGTAGTCGTCGTACTCGTCACCGAGCACCGACCGGCCTCGCTCGTATTCGGACTGACTGATCTGGACGGTACTGTCCCGGAGCGACGCGGCGAGTCGCCCACTCAGCCAGCCTTTCACCGACGCGAGATCGCCGTTCGCTCCCGCTTCATCCGGATTCCGGTGATGCGGCGTACTCTCGTTCGTCTCGTTATCCTGCGTCTGGACCTCGGAGAACTGCTCTGAGACCTCCGGCGTCGTTGATTCGCTCGCCGAGGAGGGACCTTGGTCGGTTGCTGCGACGACGCCCGCACCCGCCATCGAGATGAGTAAGCCACAAAATAATAGCGCTGGGAGGCGGGCGGCCATACTCGTTCGAGGAGTCGGGTCGTCCGGAGTAAACGTCTTTCGGCATCGAGAAATCCCAACGACACCACCGTCACGATGCGATCGTCGATCGGTCTCGCTCTGGGACCGCCGAGTGCGCTCCGTCTACAACCGTCGACTGCGGTCGATCCCATGTCTCCCGAACGAGTCCCGTCCCATCCCTCTCGACTCTCTCTGAAGCCAAAGCTTCAATGCGGTCGCCCGGTTCGCTTCGGGTGATGCACGCGACGCGAGGATGCTGGACGCTACTCGGTGTTGGCGGCGTCCTCGCTTTGCTCTCGGTCGTTCTCGAGTCCTCGCTGTACGTGATCGGTGCTATCGGCGTGTGGGCGTGGGTGCTGGTCGAGCAACTCCGATTCGCTCGCAACGTCAGGACGGTCACGCAGGACGTGACCGTTACCCAGACGGTCTCGCCAGGAGTCGCTCGCACCGGCCAGCCAGTGATCGTCACGATCGAACTCGAATCGACCGATCCAATCCATGGCCTGACGACACTCGAGGTGACAGCCCCGTTGGCAGCAACGCATCTCGACGGCACCGAGCGACTCGGCGTCGAGACGACCGCGGCCGCCCACCAGTTGTCGGCGACCTACGAGTTCGACGTCACCGGCCCGTTCGAGTTCGACCCCCCGAGGGTCGCCCTCGAGAGTCCACGTGGCTTGTTCACGGAACGAGCCCCGGTCGGTTCGACTGCTGGCGTGCGAGTCGAGCCGAACGCGCCGACGGACGTCGCCGTCGGCGAGCAGGGGAACCGCATCAGTCTCGGCGTCGGCGAACACGACGCCGAAATCGGGAGCGGCGCCATCACGCTCGGCGAGACGCGCCCGTACGTCGCTGGCGACCCACAGAGTCGGATCGACTGGAAGACGACCGCTCGACAGGGCGAGCCGTACGTCCGCGAGTACGAAGCCGCGTCGAGTCTCGAAACGCTCCTGTTCGTCGACCACCGAAGCTCTACGAGCGTCGGCGCGGACGGCCGACGTGCGCTCGACTACCTGCGGTCCGTCGGCCTCTGGGTCGTCGACAACGCAGCCACACTCGGGGACCCACTGGGCTGCTACACGATCGGCGACGACGGTCTCACCGGCCGCACGCAGCCAACCGCGGAGACGGCACACTACGAGTACCTCCGAACCACACTCCACGACCTCGAACCCACCCAAGAACGAGCACGCGGGCTCGCCAGCGTGGAAGTCCGCGAGATGCAATCACGCCCAGACGGGCAACCACAACCGGGCGGGCACTCACAGCTCGGTAGTGACTCGGCGTTCGAACGCACGCTCTCGGCGTACACGACCCACGGTCGGGGATACGTCGAGCGCGTCACCGAACAGTCGCTGTTCCGGAGTATTCAGTCGACGGTCTCCAGGACGCCAGGGAATCCCTGGATCGTCGTTCTCACCACGGATACGGACCCGACGGAGGTCCTCGAGACGGTTCGTGGGATCCGTCAAGGGGTCGCGCACGTGACAGTGTTCGTCGCACCGACCGCGCTGTTCGAGACCGACTCCCTCGGGGACCTGGATGCACTCTACGACAGCTATCAGGCGTTCGAAGGGTTCCGGACGAAACTCGTCTCCGAACACGTGGACGCGTACGAGGTCGTCCCCGGGGAACGCGTCGACGCACTGCTTGCGCGGACCGCAGCACAACGGGAGGTCTCCCGATGATGGAGGTTCGAGACCGAGCGCTCGCCGCGATACCCCTCCTCGTCAGTAGCGTCGGATTCGCGCTCGACGGCCCAACCGGACTGCTCGTTGGCGGCGTCATCGCGCTCAGTGGCGTGCTCACGTGGCCGCTCCCGTTCGCACTCGGGCAGATAGCTGCAGCAGCCATCTTCGTCGACCCCGTTCTCTCGCCCTCGTTCGCCCTCATCCAGCTCGGGCTCTGGAGTGCACTCCTCGTCTCACTCCGAGATAGCCAACCTGGACTCACCCCCCGCGCACTCGCCGTCGCTGGCGGCTTCACGCTCGCACTCCTCGCTGGAACAGTGATCTGGCATCAGTCGCAACCGCTAGGGGTGACTGGTGCCGTCATCGTGGCCGTTGCAGTAGGTCTTTATACCGTTCACCGATACGAGCAGGTAACTGCCGGGTTGGTTGAGCGATGAGTGACACTCGAGAACGCGCCGACGAGACCGATGCCGAGCGAGCGACCGCCCAAGACGTTGAACGGTCACTCCTCCGAACCGAGAACGAGCGCCTGCGACGCGAACTCGCCCGGTCCACGCGAACGACGTACCGTCGAACCGCACTGGCACTCCTCGCTGTCGGCGTCCTCAGCGTACTCACAGCCATCGTGTTCCCTGCCGTCCGCGAAGTCCTGGTCATCGTGGGCGCGATCGGCGTTTTCGGCGGGGTCCTCACGTGGTACCTGACTCCCGAACGAGTCCTCGCCGTCTCCGTCATCGAGGGCACGTTCGACGCCCACGCATCCACCCTGGCGTCGATGCAAGCAGAACTCGGCCTCAGTGACGAACACGTCTACGTGCCCACGGCCGACCATGTCGGTGGCACACGCCTCTTCGTCCCACTCCACGCGACCTACGATATCCCCGACTCGATGGATTCCCTGTTCCTCACCGTCGACACAGAAACCGAACGCGGAATCAGCGTTCAGCCAACCGGTGCAAAGCTCGCTCGCGCGCTCGAACGTTCGATCAGTGGCGACCTCACTCGTGATCGGCTCCCAGACGTCGTCCCCGAAGCCCTCGTCGAACAGTTCGAACTCGCCGATCACGCAACCGGCGAACTCACGGACGACACCCTCACCATCCAGGTAGAGATACCCGCAATCGGTGGTCTCGACCGACCAGACCACCCCGTGGTGTCGATCATCGCCGTCGTCACTGCCAGCACGATCGACGAACCGGTCCGCGTCGAACAGATCAACCCACCGGACGGCACCATCACCGTGACCTGGTAAGGGGCAGTCACGGTGCCAGCGACGGGGGCCTCTTGACGACAATCGTGAGTTCTCGTCCCTCAGACGAGATAATCTATTGGCATCCCGCCAGTAACCCTGTCTTGTTTGTAACGTACCTTCTTGAGAATCGGTACCGCACGCTCTGCTAGAGCGGGGGAGCCTTGATGAGTTCACAAACAGGGGAGAAACAGATTCAGTCGAGAGAGCCACGAGCGGTGGTACATAAACAGATTCTCGAAGCCGCCGAGTCGAACCCCGACGTATCCATGGAAGAGCTCTCGGGGATGGTCACTGGTGCATCCACCGCGCTCGTCGAGCGGGTTCTCAACGAGTACGGTGACCCCGGAACCAGCGACGACGAAGATCCCGAAGTGGATGCAGACGGAACGAACGACGCTGACGGAACGGCTACCCAAGGAGAGACTGGAATCATGAGTGACGCAACGAATCCACAGCGAGTTGAGCGAGGTCCCGACGTGAGTCAGGTGACCGACAAGCAACGAGAGATCCTCGACGAGATTCGTGCCAACCCGGAAGCGACACAGGACGAGATCGCTGACCGCGTCGACAGCAGCCAAGCGACCGTCAGCAACCACCTCCGATCACTCCCCGATTTCGAGTGGCAGAACCGCCAGGAGTTCGTTGAGTCCATGTCCAACCATCCCGACACCATCGACGAATCATCACCACGAACAGGAACCGAGGACCAGCTACTGGCGGAACTCAGTGCACTATCAGATAAGGTCGAGGCGCTACAACACGAGCAGTCGGAGTATCCCTCCGAGCACGCACCTCCATTCGGGGACCTTGAGCTCGCGTCGAAGGTCGTACACGCTTGCCTCGATGCAGAGACGATCACGGACGAAGAAGAACTGGAAATCATCAAGCGTCTCTTACAGCAATAGGTCCCCCGAACAAGCTCCGTTCCTCACCGGTACGAAGCGGACACTTCGGTTGTCGTGAACCACTAGACTGCATTGGGTTCAACAATCACACTGGGGAAGCGGAAGGAGACAACCACCAATCGAACTGTCGAAGGGATATCGCGTACCGGAGAAGACGAGACGAGTAGCTAGACGTACTGTCGATGGAGGAGACGACGGTCTAGAGACCACAGGGCATCGTACTCAACGGCCACACGATTGTTCCGCCCTTTCGTCTGCGAGTTTCTCAGTTCCGACCGTCAATTCCTTCGTCTTCACCCGGTTCGTCTTTGCTCGTGCTCCGCTCGTCTGGCGGCTCCGGTGGGGCGAGTATCGACGCGAGACTCCTGCCGGGCTTCGTCTCCGAGAACCGTTCCAATGCGATAACGCTAGCATCGACTCCTCGCCTCAGTGTCGAGGCTTCCCAGTACGGATACAACCACTCGACCGTCGCATCGAGCAGTCGAATGAATGGCCCGACGGTGTACGTCTCACGCAGGTCGATAACGACGACGTCAGGTTCCGGTTCGGCCGTCAGCCAGCGATACAGGTACGACCCCTCTACGAAGCCCGCGACGCTCTCGACCACCCCGCTCCCCTTCGAGGCGGCGCTCGATACGACCCTCCCCACCCACGAGTTCCCCACCACGGTCCAAGCGAACCCCCGGTCGCGTATATCGCCGTCGGCCGATCGTTCAGTCATGCGAGTTCACAGTGACGTGACCGTTGCCCGGATGGTGACCGTTCCGAGGTCGATGAGGACGGTGTCGCCAGGTCGAATCGGTTCGCCCTTGTACGTCACGCCGTTGATGGACTCGCGCACCTGTAGTTCGGCCGTGATTGCGATGTCCTTCTCGACGGGGTGCTCGCGGAGGTAGACGTTCCCGTCGTCGCTCGTCAACACAATCTCTGCGGGTTCGACGGTGACGTTCGACAGGCTCGCGATAGTCTCTCCATTGATTCGCTCGCGCATTCCGGCTTCGAGACTGTTCGCCAGATCTGGCTGTGCGTTCTCGATCTCGAGCGTGACCGTGCGCGTCGTCTCCTCGCCGCGCTGCTCCAGCGCGTTCTCGCGAACGACGCGTCCCTCGAACTCGTACTCGTCCGTGCGGAACGGGAGCTGTGCGCCCTCGCGAACGACCTGCCCCGCGAACTGCGGCTCCGCACGCGGCTCGTACGTCACGTACGTCACGCCCACGTACACCAGGCGACGCTCCGGATTCCCAGTCCCGTACGCATCGACGGACTGCACCGTCGCCACCGTCTGCCCGTTCACCTGGTACTCGTCGCCTGCCGAGAGCGCCGCGGCATCGTCCGCCGACATCCCCGTTCTAAGGAGGACGTCGCGCTCCGAGATCGGGAGGTCGCCGACACCCACGCGGAGGATCGACCCCGAAAGCGAGTACTCCTCCGTGTTCAACTGCACCGACTCCCCCAGCCGCAGCGGCGTCGACCCGAACTGCGGGCGGTCGCCGCCCCGGTGCGCGAGCAGGTCGACCGCGACGATCACCCGACGCTCGTTCGGGTCCTCTGTACCATACAGCTGGAACGACTCTACGGACGCGATCGTCTCGTTCCCACGCACCACCGAATCACCCGTGGACAACCGCTCGGCCTCCTCCATCGAAAGCGTGCCCTCCAATAGCACCGTTCGATTCACCAGATCGAGCGTCGGATCGCTCTCACTCACCGACGTGATGCGACCCGAGGTACTGTACTCGTTCGTCGAAATGGTGAGTTCCCGGCCGACACGCGGTGGATTCCCGTCGAACGCGAACTCAGAATCCCCCGTTGTTGGACTCTCCAACTCGACTCGCGCGAGCACGCGCTTGTCATTCCCGTGATCGGTGACGTACACGTCCGTCACGGTCAGACTTTCGCCACCACCGTATCCCACCCGATCACCGCTCTCTATCAGATTCGCGACGTACGATTGCTGTGTCCCCAAGTCGACCGTCGCATATCGGACCTCCGGTTCAGTTGGCTCTTCGTCATCTCCCCCGAGGACCAGGGCAGCACCGGCAGCGACGACGGCGAGAACGAGAAGCACGACCAGTGCGTCGACGACGTTGACGAAACCGAAGAGGTTCCCCTCCTCGTCGATCACGTCCATCCCTCCACCAGCTGACTCATATTACCAAACCGTGCAGAGTAAACGGACAAAACCGTTCCGGAAGATTTCACTCCTCCCCACGGGGACGGATTCCTCGCCGCGGGCGTGAGCCGGAATGCACAAGTCGGTGCGATAGGTAATTCGGTTTAGACAATGAAAGCCGTCGTGCTCGCTGCGGGGGAGGGAACGCGACTCCGTCCACTGACTGAAGACAAGCCGAAGGGGATGGTAGAAGTCGATGGCAAACCACTCATCACGCACTGCTTCGACCAGCTCATCGACCTCGACGTGGACGAGTTCGTCGTCGTCGTCGGCTACCGAAAGGAAGACATCATCAGCCACTACGACGACGAGTACGAGGGTGTGCCAATCACGTACACGCACCAGCGTGAACAGAAGGGGCTCGCGCACGCACTCCTCACCGTCGAGGAACATATCGACGACGACTTCATGCTGATCCTGGGCGACAACGTCTTCCAGGCGAACCTCGAAGACGTCGTTCGACGACAGAAGGAGGACCGCGCCGACGCCGCCTTCCTCGTCGAGGAGGTGCCGTGGGACGAAGCGGGCCGCTACGGTGTGTGCGACACGAACGACTACGGCGAGATCACGAACGTCATCGAGAAACCGGACGAACCCCCGACGAACCTCGTCATGACCGGGTTCTACACGTTTACCCCCGCCATCTTCCACGCATGCCACCTCGTCCAACCATCGAATCGCGGCGAGTACGAGATCAGCGAAGCCATCGACCTCCTCATCCAGTCCGGCCGAACGATCGACGCCATCCGCATGGACGGCTGGCGCGTCGACGTCGGCTACCCCGATGACCGCGACAAGGCAGAAGAACTGCTCCAGGAGAACAAGAGCGCGGTCGAAGCGAGCGACTGAGAGGCGGTACTGGACGGAGCACTCCCCATGAAAGGCGTCGTTCCGGCTGCAGGTGAAGGGACTCGACTTCGTCCACTGACGAACGACCGACCAAAGGGACTCGTTCGCATCGACGCTCGACCACTGCTCACGTACTGTTTCCAAGCGCTTCAGGAGGTCGATGTCACGGAACTCGTCGTCATTATCGGCTATCGAGGTGAGATGATCGAGGAATACTACGGCGAAAGCTTCCATGATATCCCGATTACGTACGTCCAGCAGCGCGAGCAACTTGGCCTCGGCCACGCGATCTTACAGGCAGAATCCGAAATCGAAGACGACTTCGTCGTTCTGAACGGCGATAACGTGTTCCGTGCCAACCTTGCGGAGGCAGTCGAACGGCAGAGAGATTCGGATATCGATGCGACACTGTTGGTCGACGAGGTCACGAAGGAGAAGGCGCAGACCACGGGTGTGGTTGAAACGAATGGTGAGAGGGTGACGGGGATGGTCGAGAAGCCCGACGACCCGTCATCGACCCTCGTTGCCACGGGGTGTTACGTCCTCCCGCCAGCGATACTTCATGCGCTTCACCTCGTCCAGCCCTCCGCACGGGGCGAATACGAACTCAGTGACGCCATCGACCTGTACGCTACTACTGGCGCGTCGATCGCTGCAGTGCCACTCGACGGCTGGCGGATCAACCTGAACGACACCGACGACATCGCTCGCGCAGAAGCACGTCTACAATGAGATCCGAATCCCATCGCTCGCAACGCTCACCGCCCCGTCGAAGTGCTCGGTGACCGCCGGCACGAACGTCTCAACCAACTCCTCAGCAGCAGGGAACAAGTGCGTGAGATACACCTGCTCGATATCTCTCCCTTCGAGCATCTCGCCGAGCTCCGTCGGTGTCGTATGACCGTCCGTCTCAGTCCCATCAGGGTACGCACACTCGTGAATCAACGTGGTGACGCCATCGAAGAACGCGCCCAGCTCGTCGAACGCTCTCGTATCCCCACTGATACCGAGAGTATCTCCGAACCGATACGCGAACCCCTGCTTCGAATGCCTCGTCTCCATCGCACGGACGTCGAACCCTCGCAACTCGAACCCACCACCCTTAATCTCGCGGAACGAGACATCACCGCGCGCCTCCAGATCGTCGACTTGCAGGAGATTGCTCACGACAGACCGAGTCTCCGGTGGGCCCACAATCTCGAGGTCGTCTTCATCCGAGAGGATGCGGGCTTTGAGAAGTGATGGAAGGTCCGCGACGTGATCGAGGTGATGGTGCGTCAGCAACACTGTCTCGACCTCGCGGAAACCGACGGGGGTCTGTGCGATTCGATGGAGGACGCCACTCCCGCAATCGACCAACAGAACCCGCCCGGCATCCTGGAGCAATACCCCGGCCTATACTCGCTGAGGAGACGGAATCGCACTTCCAGTACCCAGAAGCGTGGCCTGCATACGTCCGGATTCGAGTCCGAACCGCAAAAATGGTCGCCGAACGTTCGGCAACCGCTCGCTAGCGGAACTCGATGATGGGTGCGATAGACTATCGACGACCTCGTCTCGTCAAATCGTGGAACACGCCATCGTTCCGTAGTTGGTTCGTATCGAAGCGTTTTCCACCCTCCTCGAACTCTACCCTATATGCGTATTCTCGTAACGGGCGGCGCCGGGTTCATCGGCGGTCATCTCGCGGAATCCTTCGTTGCGGACGGCCACGACGTCGTCGTCGTCGACAACTTCGAACCGTTCTACGACATCGGAATCAAACAGCACACCGTCGAAGAATGCCGTGACGTCGCCGAATCGAGCGACGGCACGTACAGACTCGAAGAAGGCGACATCAGAGATACCGACCTCGTCGACGACCTCGTCTCGGAGGTCGACGTCATCGTTCACCAGGCTGCCCAGGCCGGCCTCCGTGCGAGCGTCGACAACCCACGGAAGGTCACCGAGATCAACGTCGACGGCACCGTGAACATCCTCCAGTCAGCCGTCGACCACGACATCGACCGCGTGATAATCGCGAGCTCCTCCTCGGTCTACGGGAAGCCCGAGTACCTCCCGTACGACGAAGACCACCCGACAGAACCAGTGAGTCCATATGGCGTCTCGAAGCTGACGACCGAACACTACGCACGCGTCTACCACGAACTCCACGACCTCTCGACCGTCTGCCTCCGATACTTCACCGTCTACGGGCCGCGAATGCGACCGAACATGGCAATCTCCAACTTCGTCTCGCGCTGCTACAACGACGAACCACCCGTCATCTACGGCGACGGCGCGCAGACGCGGGACTTCACGTACATCGATGACGTGATTGCCACAAATCGAACGTTACTCGACTCGAACGCCGCCGACGGCGAAGTCCTCAACGTTGGCAGCACCGACAACATCGACATCGAACGACTCGCCGAAGTCGTCCGCGATCAGCTCGCTCCCGACCTGGAACTCGAATACGACGACGCCCGAGAAGCCGACGCCGAACATACGCACGCGGACGTGAGCAAAGCCCGTGAACGAATCGGCTACGAACCAAGCACGGGAATCGAAGACGGTGTCGGCAAGTTCATCGACTGGTACGAAACCAACCGCGAGTGGTACGAACCACTCGTCCGGAACTCCTGAACGATTCTCCCTCCGTACTGGATATCGAACGGCATTTACACTACCGCGTCACGTTGCTACGTGAATGAAGATTCTCCGGGTCGCCCAGCGCCTCTATCCAGACAGCAAGGGCGGCGGTCAGTACCACGTCCACGCGATGAGCCGGGACCAGGCCGCGATGGGGCACGACGTGACCGTGTTGACGACTCGAGTCGACCCCTCGCTCCCGCGAATCGAGGAGACGAACGGGTACACCGTGGTCCGAGTCGACCCCGGATTCTCCGTGGCCGGCAACGACGTTTCGCCGTCGGTCGCGCGATACCTCTGGAACGCTGGTGCGGACGAGTACGACGTGATTCACGCGCACTCGCATCTGTACTTTGCGACGAACCTGGCAGCCCTGAAGCGTCGACTGGGAGATCTCCCACTCGCGATCACGAATCACGGCCTCTACTCGCAGTCAGCACCCGAGCGCGTCTTCCGATGGTACCTGAAGACGCTCGGCCGATGGACGTTCAATCAGGCGGACGTCGTGTTCTGTTACACCGAGGTGGACAAAGAACGCGTACGCGAACTCGGCGTGAGTTCGCGAATCGAAGTCGTGCCCAACGGAATTGACACGGAGCGGTTCACGCCCGATGGATCGGGCAGCGACTTGATCGACGCCGATAGCCCGGTGGTGTTGTTCGTCGGGCGTTTCACGGACGGAAAACGACCGTGGCTGGCAATCGAGGCGTTCGAGAAGGTGCTGGAGGAAGTCCCCGAAGCGGAATTGTACCTGTGTGGCGACGGGGGGTTACGCGAGGAGTTGGAAGCACAGGTCAGGGAGTTGGGAATCCAGTCGTCGGTGACGTTCCTCGGGCACGTACCCTACGACGAGATGCCAAACGTGTACCGGAGCGGAGACGTACTCGTGTTACCGAGTCGGGCCGAAGGCGTGCCGCGGACGGTATTAGAGGCGATGGCGAGCGGGACCCGAGTCGTGGTAAGCGAGTTGGAGCACGTCAAGCTAGTCCTCGGGGACGCAGATTCGGTCGTCGACGTGACGGATCGAGGGGCAACCTCGGCGGCAATCTCGTCGTCCTTCGAGCGGAACATCCAGGCCGCCGATGGCGGACGCAATGGTGCCATCAGCACCCATCGATGGCGCGACACCGTCGAGCGAACGACGACAGCACTCCAATCGATAATGCGATAAATCTGGACCGGATTCTTCCCGTTCGAATTCTCAAACTTTATTGTAGATAGCCGAGATCCTCCAAGCGATCTTTCGTCTCTTGACGCATGTCGACGTCACTACTATCGTCCGCCCGTTCGAAAGAGTCGAGCCACTCATCCAGTTCCCTCTCGAGGGTCTCGACTCTATCTGGATTGCTCTCGACGAGGTCGTCCGTTTCTCCCGGGTCTTCAGTAACGTGATAGAGTTCTCGAGTGCCGTCGGAGCCACGGATCAGTTTCCACTCTCTCGTTCGAAGAGCACGCAACGAACGGTCGTATCGAGACACTGATTCCGGTAACACGCCCACGCGCTTTTCAAGTGCTTCCATCGACGGCTGCGGCGACATGTACTCGGCAATAACGCGATTCCGAGGGTCGCTCTCCGCGTCAGGATGGAACGATCGGCCCTGTAGTTGACTCTGGAACTCGGCGGCCTCGATTCCTACCTCGTCCAACAGAGTCGGAACGATATCGATCAGTTGCACGAGATCGTCCACCGTCTTCCCACCTGTGAACGCACCGCCACTGAGGAGTAATGGCACGTGGAGGAGCGTATCGTAGAGACAGTACTGATGATCCATCAGGCCATGGTCGCCGATGTTCTCCCCATGATCCCCCATAACGACGAATACGGTGTCCTCAAATTCTCCGTTCCGTTTTAAGGATTGCTTGAGTTCCCCGATTCGACTGTCAAGGTAAGCTATTTCGGCTCGATAGAGAGCCTGTAGGATGGTGAAATCTCGGTCAGATACCTCAATTTTGTCTGCAACATATTTCCACGCGTCCTGTCGAACGTCGATCGCGTCGTCAGAGGATACACCTGCCGGGAGGAATCGCTCCGCGAACCTCTCGGGAGGACGGTATTCGAGATGTGGTTCCATATAGTTGATGAATAGGAAGAACGGTCGGTCTTCGCCCCGCTCGGAGAGCCAGTCCGTGATCCACTCGTTCGTCTGTTTGGCTCCGTCATCGTCGTGGTGGTCCCGGGCGAATTTCCCATAGAGAGCGTTCGCAAAGTTAACCGCTGGATTGCCGGTGAAGAGCTCGCGTCCGACAGCTTTGAGTTTATCTACTCCTTCCTCTGTTCGTGCAATTCGGCCGAGATCGGTATCGGATTGGACGAACTGCCACGTCTTCCGAAACGTCTCAAAACCCTTTGCGAAGCCGAACTCCTCACTTATCCACGTGTTGTTCGAGACCGCCACGGTCTCGTACCCGTTTCGTCGAAAGACTTCCGCGATCGTTTCATTATCGCCCTCGAGTCGCTTGTGTCCAGCGTGAGCGCCGTGCTTCGAGGGAGTCACCCCGGTGAACAGGGAAGCATGCGAGGGAAGCGTCCAGGGAGCCGACGAAAAACACTGACTGAACGTCACTCCCGCCTCCCCAATGGCGGCGAGTTCGGGGAGCTCTCCCTCCTCCATCATCGAAGTGACCACGTCCGCCCTCGCCGTATCGAGGACGATGACGACGACGTTCTGCTCGGTCATATATAACCAAGGTCCTCCAGTCGTTCCTGCACTTCCTGTTCATCCTCACGAGACGAAGAACTGGAGGAATCGGTTAGATCGCGTATTGGCCCAGTGATGGTCTCTTGTTGATCCAATCGGTCATCATCAATCAATCCACGTAGGACCTCGCCGTCGGCTTCCTCAGGAATCGGTACGTCGTGCAGATACAGCAGCGTCGGTGCGATATCGTAGATGCTGGCTGCAAGATCGTCTCCACTGGTCAGATCTGGACCGGTCGCCATCAGGATTCCGTCCCGATTGTGCCCCCCATTCCGGGCTTCAGACGGAGAACCGATAGAGAACACGTCGTTTTTGGTCGTCGGACGGGGGTCAACAGCACACTCGAAGTTATCGAGTTCGAACAGGAGGTCCGGAGCGAGTTCGGTTTTTGGCCCGTCATAGATTTCATGCGGTTCGTATACGTTGATACTTTTGGGACCGTCATCTCGCTCTGTGAGTGCTTTCAGTTCGTCGATTACATTCTGTTTGTCGCTGGGGTCTTCTGAGAGCATATAGATCATTCCACACGTGAGGTTCTGCCGGGGTGCGAACGCGACGCTCCTCTCGAAGTCGATTCCGTCCCCGGGTGACTTCCGAATCGATTCGCCGACGGACTTCGCGATGTCGTTCAGTTGTGGCGCGAAGCTGACGACGGCCTCCCCGACACGTCGAAGATACGGGAAGTACTTGGTTCGGGTTCGGTCGATCAGGGACTGCTCAGCCGGTTGCGTGAACCCTTCCTGTTCGAGCCACTCGTTCGAGTGGAACGTGCGATTGATCGGACCGAACCCGTGGTCGGAAACGAGCAGTAGGTTCGCGTCCTCACTTCGAGCGTGATCGGTAACCATACCGACCGTCTCGTCCACCCGCTTCCAGATGCGTGCGAGTGCCTCCTCGTGTCTGGCGTCTGAATCGTACAGTGCGTGGTCTTCGTCGTGGTACCGCCAGAAGTAGTGTTGCGCCCAGTCGGTCGCACTGATGATCCCGAAGAAGTGATCCGGGTCCTTCTCGGTCAACAGATACTCTATCGCTCGCTCCCGCTTGTCGACGACGTCGAGCAGGTCCCGCTCGAGTGCGTCAGGTCGTCCCTGGTACTTTGGGTCGGCGTACGGGACTTTCACCTGATAGTCATCCGTCACCTCGTCGAGTTCGTCCCCCAGCGACTCCGGATAGGTGATCGTATCGTCGGCGTCCGACCCGAGTCCACTCACCATGAACCCGCCAACCTCGTACGGGGGATACAGCATCGGGTAATTGAGAATCCCGACCGACTGATTGTGGGCGCTGAGGACGTCCCAGAAACTCTGTCCCTGGAATTTGTCGGAACCAAGGGGCTTGAACTTGAACGAGTCGGGGTCGTCACGGTTCAGAAAATAGAAGACGCCGGTCTTGCCCGGATTCTGCCCCGTCGCCATCGAGAGCCAGGCCGGAGCGGTGATAGGTGGGAACGTGCTCTCAAGTGTTCCGGAGTTTCCCTCTGACCGGATTCGTTTTAGATTGGGTAGACTGTCTCTCTCGATCAATGGATTGAGGATATCCCAGGTGGCACCATCCAGTCCCAGAACGATCGTCTCGGTCATACATGGGAATCTATGAGCACCGTATGAATAACTTGTTAGACGGCTCTCGTCTCCCTCCCTTCGCTCGTCTCCGAAATGACCTGCAAATAGATATCGCGATACTCCTTCGCAGTCTCATTGAGATCGAAGTTCCCTCTAGCTCTAGTTCGGCACGCTGAACCGTGCTCCTCTCGGTATTCCTCGTCCACAACCAAATTTGATAATTCTTCGGCGAACATCTCCGGGTCCTCTGACGAGGCGAATATCCCCGGTTCACCGATAACTTCGTGAAAAACCGGAATATCGCTCGCCACTACAGGAAGCCCAGCCGCCATTGCTTCCACAGCAGCAACGCAGAACCCCTCAGCATGAGAGGGCATCGCAAAGATATCACTTCGTCTGAAAACCTCGTACACTCGTCGTCGGGATATTTCGCCAGTAAACCGGACGTGATCGAAAACACCTAAATCAGTGGCTAATGCCTCAAGTTCTCCACGGAGCGGTCCGTCACCAACGAGAACCAATTCAACATCGTCATCAAGCTCGACGATAGGACGAAGAGCTCGAATTAGCGACTTCTGGTTCTTCACGGGGACCATTCGACCGACAGTACAGATACGAACTGTTTCGTCTGACTGGGCGTCTGGCGTCTCGCTGAGAACGTCTTCGATTCTGTTGATATTAACTCCGTTGTGAACTACGGCCAATTGATCTTCGTCAAGCAACCTTTGCTCGTACCACCTGAACGAGTCCTGTGTCACACGCGAATTTGAAACAATCCACTCTGCGAGCGGTAGTGTGGGTGCGTTAACGAGATTCTGAAGAAATGAGTACGAGCTATGATCGCGATGTTCCGTATTTACGACGGGAATATCCTTTCGAGACGCTAGGACTCGCGCTACGGATCCAGAGAAATTGTGGTGAGTATGGAGGAGATCGTATCCCCGACTCAACTCGTCGTTGAAAGCGGACCATGCCGAACCGTCGAATCTTGAGTCCGCGTCGAACCCTCGCACGTCCACTGGAAGTTGCTCTCCATTTCCCATCGGTAGCGTTTCTTCGTCATGTTCATCATACAACGAAGCGATAGTGATGTCCAAATCACAATTCTTCGCAATTCGGATGGTCAATTCGAATGGGATCGAAGTATGAGAGATCTCATTTAAGAGAACGAGTATTTGTGACATATGTATGACAGGGGGAACTCTTTGTTTCCTGATCTACTGAAAGACCAAGAGCATATTCTGGTATATCTCTTTGGGTCTAACTACTCTCGGCTACGACGTTTGTTCATCGATTCATAACTACAGAACCGTCAAACTCGGGTCGAATCATCGTGTTACTTCGTTCGGAATAGGATTAGGACCACTCCGACAGATTATAGCCCTCCCGACAATATCGGGAGAGTAAGTTCACTGGAAAAAGAGGATGACTGCTATCAGCAACCAATCTAATCAACAATATATCGGTGAAGTAGTTAGAAAACACCGAGACAAAATATCGCTTACCTTAGCAGCACTCCTGTTATTCTCGATTATTGGGCGTCATACTGCAGTTTCGTCGACGATCGCTTTGAGTCTCATCTCGGTAGTGTACCTTCTCACGGTTACATTGCTGTTGTTCGATACGGATATCGAGATTCGGGCTGAACGAATCTATCTCCTATTATTTTTGATGTTAACTATCTTTATGTTAGCTTCTATGCTTTACAATATAACTCAGGAGAGCGTGATACGGTTCATAGTCTTCGCTGTCTTTACGAGTGCGAATCTCTTCATTCTCCCTCAAATCATCGATTTTGAAGATTTCGTGGTTGTGTTCGGTCGAGTGACCGCTCTTCTCGTTGTTATTGGATTCCTCCCCTATCTTGGCCTTCCCACTGCCGCTGGCCCATTTGACCTGACTCTTTGGGGGGGAAAATTATACTGGTACCCAGCGCTCCAGCCCATTACGAGTATATTCGTGGCTGTAAATTGGCTTGGTTTTCTAACACTATCTGGTTCGATCTTTGCGCTAGGGGAGTGGTGGATGTTCAAATCGAATGTTTCCAAGGTCATCCTCGGTGTAAACACGCTGGGGCTACTATTCACTAATTATCGTGCTGGGTGGGTTGGGTTCCTCGTCGCAGTCGGGATCCTCTTCATTTACGTCCTATTCGATCGTGAAGGGGTGAAACTAGCCATTCTTGGAGGAATCATTGCCACGATAGTCGCTCTCGCCATGATGTTCGAAATTATTCCGGGACCGGCGGTTCTCTCCGAGCTCTCTCTAAACCATCGACGTGGTTCGTGGATTGCCGCCGCTCAGATCCTCCAAGAGCAACCTTTCTTGGGGTACGGTTTCGGGAACACCGCTGCTGTCCTCTCAGGAGTCGTTCCTCCTGGTAGTCCAGCGAACGTTCACAACTCGTATATTCGAGCGTTCCTCGCGCTGGGTCTCGGAGGTGGGCTGACATACCTCGGACTCTTTCTGGCTACTTTGTTGAAAGGAGCCTCTCGGGTAACAACCAAATCTGATATGATATTGTTAATGGGTTTATTGTCGTATTTAGTGGTACAACTATTCAATTCTCTCTCTTTTATTGGTCTCTCCCTACACTCTGTTATAATTGCAATTATGATGGGCTATCAAGTAATGGAATAAACCACAATTTGTGTTGATTGGACTTGAGGACGTTCCGTCGGTCCTCGGGGACTTGGAGATATATCTCCAGCCCTCACGGTGGGGAGGGCTCTGTATCACCGTGTGGGAAGCGATAATTACCAAACTTCCAGTAGTCGGTAGCGATGTCGGTGGCATTGGACGGTACGTAGAGGGAAGTTCTTCTGGGTATCTTTACGATTCCGGTAATGTCGATGGTTTCGTATCCGCGATCGAAGCGCTCGCTGCGGACCCAAAACGCAGACGCCTATTTGGAGAGCGAGGACGAGAAATAGTAAAACACGGATTTACACCGGAGATTCTCGTCCATGCGTTTGAGAACGCGAATGGAGTCAGCCAAGACCGCCGAACGGAGAGTACAAGTGATTCTGAGAAAAATAAATCAGTCCGATGAGTAAGCCTCTTGTCTCAGCAATCATCCCGGCTTACAATCGTCCTCGACAGACACAACGAGCAATCGACTCTGTATCAGAGCAGACGTATCCCTCGATAGAACTGGTCCTCGTTGACGACGGCTCAGAATCGTCACTGCGAGATGAACTTACATTACCTGGACCAGCAGTCGAAAACGTCGTCGTCAGAGAACACGAGAAGAACCGGGGTGGGAACGTTGCTCGGAACACTGGAATCGAGAACGCATCAGGAGAATATCTCGCGTTCTTGGACTCGGACGACGAATGGCACCCTGAAAAAATCCAAAGACAAATGGAGCGCTTGACTTCTAACGAGGCATATGTATCCTATACAGGAATAAAACAATTAAATATGGATGGAGACGTAAACGCAATTAAAACGGCTACTCACGCCGACGGTATCCTTGATGAGTTGGTAAAAGGAAATTCGATTGGTACTTTCTCGTCCGTCGTTGTCGAAGCCGACGCTGTTGACCGAAGTGGGAAGCCGAACCCGAACATGCCCTGTTGGCAAGATTGGGAGTGGTATCTTCGGATGGCCGCGGAGGGCTTAAAATTTGACGCGGTTGAGGATCCCCTCACTATACGTCACAATGAAGGCGAGCAGATTAGTCGAACATACGCTCCAAAGCGTGACGAGGCTTATCCCGTAATCAAAAGTCAGATAAAGAATTTAGTCACAGTTCCGGATCAACGACGGATGGCGCTCTCGTATCTTGACTTTCACTTAGGATACGCAGCACTAATCAATCAGCACTATTCAGAGGCACGCCAATTGTTTGTAAATGCCATCCGAGGGTACCCGAAAGACGAGCAATTCTATGTCTATCTTGCGTGTGCTGGACCGCACTTCTTCGTAATCAGATTGGTTAAGCGTCTTCTCGTTCGAATAATAAACTAAGTTCAATATATTTCCTACATCACTAGTATATAATCATTCTAATAACTTCCGGTTGCAGTATGTCGTTGTGAAACCGATGCACTTCATTAAATATATAATTCTAAATTAAATTAACCGCTATAATTCATTATAAGAGCGTACCGATTCAACTTCCTTCTTTTCCGAGTAGGGTATCATGCCGTCCGGATCGGGATACCCAATTGCCATGAGCATGACCACATTCTCATCGGAATCCAGATTGAGGAGCGATTCCATTTCTCGCTCGTTCTCAGGAATCGCGGGCCAGTTGATACAGCAGGAAGCGAGGCCCTGGGTCACCAGCGCGAACTGGAACGCCATCGCTGAGAGGCTTGCGTCGATATAGATGACGTGTTTGTCCCGGTCATTGAAATACGCACGCTGCTTCCCGACAATTACCGCCAGACATGGGATATTATCGCTGTATCCCGAAGCACCGATAGCCAGTGACGAGATCTCGTCAATCAATTCTCGATCTTGGTACAGGCGATACTCGTAGGACTGCCTGTTACATGCACTCGGGGACTGCATGGCTACCTCCAGCGCAGCGTCGATCTTCTCTCGTGGGACCTGACGGTCTTGGAACCACCGTGTGCTCGTTCGTTGGACCGCTAGTTCTTTCATTTCTTCCAGTGACACTGGCGTCTCACCGATCTTGCGACGGGGGAATGGCACCCGATCACCCGGTGTGTACTCGATATCCGAAAGGAAGTTTGTAAACTTAGATTCTGCTTCGGCAACCACCTCCGTCTGTTCGACTGTATCGAAGTACTCCGACAGAGGGTCGATTGTCCATCGAAGTTGTTTATCATTGGAATCTGGATTCCATGCCGTCACCAGATCGTCCACGACATCGTGAATGTACGACTCGGCGAACACCGAACGTCAGTCGCGCATTGAGGGTCCCTTCTCGATACGGTGGGTGCTTCGAATGATGCGGTGACGCGGTGCCTGACGCCGCGCTTCAAGTTCCTCATATGCCGCTATTCCACACAGCACGGAACGCTGTTCCTGGTAGAACGTCCCCGTAAGAAGTGGATTGTAATAGTTGATTGCTGAAGCTGGAGACGGGATGGATATTCAGTACGAGACTATGGTTTCTCTCTCAGGCACTTAAGATGTCTTTAATATCTTTTATTTTGGGCAGTCTTAGATCAAAGGATAATAATAGGCTTTGGTGAACCGCCAGAAGGCGTTTGATTCACTGTTTCGTGGCGGGCTTGATGTTGTAGACCACACACATCAGGACGATCTCACGAAATTCGCGGTACCACGCTCGGGCACGCACCGCGTGTCCGAGCGTACGCTTGATCGTCGAGAAAACAGTCTCAGACAACGCTCGTTGGCCGTAGAGAGACCCATCGATTGCGCGCGTTATGCGCGCAATCGATAGGTCGGAACTCACGATGCTTAATCAGCGGCCTCACGCCTTCTTCCCGGAGCTTCTCGCATAATTGCTGCCAATCGTAGCCTTTGTCGGCGGCGAGGCTGTGCAACTCGCCCGCGTTGCGGCGGGCGAGTTGCCAGCCGAGTTGCGTGTCATGACGTTTCTCGGTCGTACAGTACACGTCAAGGACAGCTTGTGACGCCATATCGGCGAGCGCGGTCGTTTTGAGCGTCTGGACGCGGTAATTCGTTCGGCGGCAGTAGTGTTTGCTGGCGTGTTCGCGGTCGAAAAACGTCGCGTCCCTCGCGGCGTGACCGGAGGTATCGTGAGCTGCGCCGATAGGCGCAGTAGCACTCGCCACACTGCCATCTGGATCCTATCAAACGCTTTCACTAAGGTCGAGTGATCCGGGAGATCGGCCGCGTCAAGTCCAATCTCCCCGAGGATTTGTGGCATCTCGCTCAGCAGATCGAGAGCGTCACGGTACGGTTTCGCCAGGTAAATCCGCAGACAGTGCAGCGACACGACAGCGTAGTCGGCGAAGCCGCCACCCCCTTCGGGGGCGGCGACTTCGCCTCGGCCACCAACAGCGTTTTTAGCTAATCGCACTGCTTTCTTCGTGAAGCGGGAAATCTTCGACATGGACATCGGCGGTTTCCCGCTTCAGATTCCTCGTTCTGACGGTCGAAGTCGACGCAATACAGCGATTTACCAGATCCTAATAATAGTATCGATCCTTTTTTAACGCTCTTCCGTAGGAGATTGTTGGTACAGCTCTCCGGAGAGGAGTCAGGCCAGAAACCGCTCTCGTGACCGTTAGGCGACCGGGTTCGAGTCTTACTATTCATCATAGAATCGCAAGACTGGTCTACATCAACAGTGTGCTACACAAGAGCGCTTTTCTAAAGTCCAGCTGCGCTGTCACTTGTACTGTGTTGAGCGGAAGGACGTTTCAATTTTCTCCGATTCTTTCTCAATATTAAACTCACTTACTACCTTTTCGCGCGCGCGCTTCGCGTATGCTGTCCATTCCGAGCTGGCTTCAAGTAACGAAACTATCGCCTCGCTTGTTGCTTCCGGGTTTCGCGGTTCAGTTAAGAGGCCACTTTGTTTGTGATCGACTAACTCGGGAATCCCCGAGACGGTTGTAGATACTGGCGGTGTCTTCATTGCCATTGCTTCCATCAGCGCAACAGGGATTCCGTCTCGATCACCTGACTCCGCAATCACACAAGGTAACAGAAAGCAGCGTGCCTCGTCAAGTTCGGTGACTAACCGATCGTCGCTGACGTTATCCAAAAATACTATATTCTCACCAATTCCTAACTGTTGAACTTTTTGAATGAGATCTGATTTCAGATTCCCGGACCCAATGATATGATATTCGAGTTCGGGTATCTGTTTAGTCGCGATTTTGACTGCTTCGAGGGCGTATGAGAGCCCTTTCTTTTCGACGAAGCGAGAGATAGTCAGGATTCTGTTTGGTTCTGTTTCTTCTGTAGGCGTGAATTTTTCAGGTCTGATACCCGCCCGGATAATCTCGATTGGTGTGTCCGGTGCGAATCGATCACGGATATGATCCTTATTATACTCCGAGATGGTGACGATTCTGTCTGCTCGTTGGAGCAGGTTACTTGTGTATACGCCGACCGGCTCCTTGTAGAGATCAAGCGCATGTGCCGTAATGGTAAACGGAACCTGATAGTAGTCCGAGGCGTATTGGGCTCCAAAATTTGAGCGAGATGCAAAATGTGAATGGAAATGATTAGGCTCCCAATCAAGTGAATCGACGAATTCGATACATTCCTTTGCCCGGAACAGATTTGCGGCATGATTCTTCGGTGGGGCGCGATAGAACGTGTTCTTGAGAATACGAGGATGTAGCGCTTTCGTTGAGAAGAGTTCTGTCACATCCGTAACCGAGGGTCTGCGAATGTAGTTGATTGGAATCTCCAACTCATCGAACTCTTGGTGGATGATGTCTTCGTCGGGATTATTCAACGCACAAACTGCGACATTGTGCCCGTTTTGTTCTAACTCGTAGATCTCATTGAGCACGAAGCTCTCTGAGAGCTTGGGGAAAGAATCGAGGTAATAGACAATATTCATGCTGGTTCTATTTGACTGGTGTCGCTCATCTCTTGAAAGTATCTGATTCGTTGAGGGAGTCATAGAATGAATTCTATGATTCCCTCAATGCTTTCTATTACACGCTCGGAGATAAACGGGGATTATTTGATAACTGGCGAAGAACGATGGTATGAGTGATTGACCGACTCCGAACTGTTTACGACCGTCTTACTGCGGGCGGTTCAACAGCGGAACAGGCCATACAGAGTGGTATCTGGGTGGCTGGAATCAACGTCGCTGACCGTATCTTACAACTCCTGAAGGTCATTATACTCGCCAGATTGCTTTCACCGGCGGCATTCGGCCTTCTCGGAATCGCGTTGCTTACGATTGCGGCACTTCGGCAGTTCTCGAAGCTGGGGTTTGATGAGGCGTTGATACAGCACGAAGACGACGACGTGGATGCCTATCTCAACACCGCTTGGGTAATGAAAATCATCCGTGGGTTCGGAATCGCGGTTGTCGCGTTTCTCGCAGCACCGTACCTTGCGGCGTTTTTCGGCGAACCGCAAGCAGAGCCGATTATCCGTGTCGTCGGTATCTCCCCTTTAATTTTGAGCTTACAGAATCCGGCGGTGATGTACTTCCAGAAGAACCTCAACTTCCACAAGGAATTCGTATATCAAGTCGGGGGTCGACTGGTTGATCTCACTGTCGCTGTCGTCATCGCACTCATCTTCGGTAGCGTTTGGGCTCTTGTGGCTGGTATTGTAGCGATGAATTTCGTGAAGTTTGTGATCTCCTACGGTATTCACGAATATCGTCCCAATATCGAGTTTAATTTCGCATATGGGAAGGAAATGTTTGGCTTTGGAAAATGGTTACTTGTGTCGGCAATCCTTGTTTTCCTCTACGGGCAGGGAGACGATGCGTTCGTTGGCTGGTTCTTTGCGGCGGGTTCGCTTGGCGTCTACCAATTGGCATATCGGTTCTCAAATGCCCCTGCGACTGAGGTCACACACGTTATTTCACGCGTGGCGTTTCCGACACTATCGAAGGTTCAGAATGATACCGAGAAACTTCGTGAGGGATTCCGTAGGGCTGTCCAGCTATCAACAACGGTAGCCTTCCCGATGGCAGCCGGCATTGCTGCTGTCGCCCCACAGTTTGTTTCTGTAGTTCTTGGCGATCAATGGCGTCCAGCGATACCGGTGATGCAGGTTTTAGCGGTTTGGGGTGGGATTCGTGCGTTTGGAGCAAATGTGGGGTCTGTATACAAATCGGTAGGACGCCCGGACATTTCAGCTGGGATTCAGGCGACCAAAACTGGCGCTATAGCAATTATAATTTATCCTGCTGCAGAGTGGTTTGGCCTAGTCGGCGTTGCCTCTGCAATAGTTTTAAGCTCATTTGTCACTACCCCTATTAATATATACTATGTTTTATCAATAACTCAAGACCGAGCTGTTGAGTTGATTAAGTTGATTATCTACCCATTATTAGGTAGCATCGTTATGGGTGGGAGTGTTATAACGGTAGACACCTACGTTCTCGCAGAAACCAGCGTTTTAAATTTCATATTCTTAATTATTTTGGGCATTATACTGTATTTCGGTGTAATGAGTTTATTTGAAAACATGTTTGGGGCAGAGTTCACACAGCTATATCACAAAATAAGACAGGGAATATGAGAGGGACGCTTTTATAGATCACTCATATAAAAGCACGGCCGTGGTGAATCGCCAGACGTCGCTTGATTTCACTCGTTCACCGTCTGCTTGATGTTGTGAACCGGGCACATCAACACGAGTTCTCGAAACTCGCCGTACCAGGGTCGCGCACGCACGGTGTCGCCGAGCGTGCGCTTGATCGTCGAGAAGACGGTCTCACACATCGCTCGCTGGCGGTAGCGAGGCCCATCGACCCGCGCGTTGTGCGCGTGGTCGATGGGCCGGAAGATGCGATGCTTGATCAGCGGTCTCACACCCTCTTCGCGTAGGTTCTCGCGTGATTCCATCCAGTCGTAGCCTTTGTCAGCGGCGAGGCTGGTCAGGTCGCCCGCGTTGCGGCGGGCGACCTGCCAGCCGAGCTGTGTGTCGTGGGGTTTGCCGGTCGTATAGTGAACGTCGAGGATCGCTTGTGTTTCCGTGTCGACGAGCGCCGTCGCTTTCAGCGTTTGAACGCGGTAGTTCGTCCGTCGACAGTAGTGCTTGCTGGCGTTTTCGCGGTCAAAGAACGTCGCATCGATGGCAGCGTGCCCGCTCGGCTCGTGCAGCTGCGCCGACAGGCGCAGCAGCACGCGCCAGAGTGCGGTCTTGATTCTATCAAACCACTTGACTAACGTTGAGTGATCCGGGAGATCTGCCGCCTCAAGCCCGATCTCCCCGAGGATTTGCGGCATCTCGCTCAACAGATCCAGCGATCCCCTGTACGATTTCTCCAGGTAAACCCGCAGACAGTGCAGCGACACGACGGCGTAGTCGGCGAAGCCGCCACCCCCTTCGGGGGCGGCGACTTCGCCTCGCCCACCAACAGCATTTTTAGCTAATCGCACTGCTTTCTTCGTGAAGCGGGAAATCTTAGACATGAACCATCGGCGATTTCCCGCTTCAACTTCCTAGTTCTGACGGTCGAAACCGACGCAGTCTAGTGATTCACCAGAGCCAAAAGCACTAAAACCAGCATTTCACGTGGTGGATTGGAATCTCTAATCGGTGAAAAGATATGCCATTTAAAGACTGGGGTATAATGCATATATTAAAATATCTTATAACATAAATTTTAGTTCAAAGAGGTAGTCTTATTTGATGGCTTTTGAGCGATAACTCCTGTTTTATAATAGTCTTCACGAAATGACACTCCCCTGAATGGTAAAAAAATCATATTCACCAGTGCAATTAATAGGGGGGAGATAGGACCTGCAAAGGTAGATATTAAATAATTTAATTCGATACAGGAACGAATTTGTGTATTACCTATTTCGATCATCTCCTCTGGATCCAAATCGGCACTATTTATCAAATATCTTAACCCATATCTTGTGTATCGATAGTAATCGTGTGGCTCCTCATGAAGGGGCCAACTTTGATTTGTTGAGAGAAAAAGACGGCCTCCTGGTTTTAGTATTCTTTCTATTTCATCTAATAGGCTCCTTGGATTTTTAATATGCTCCAAAACTTGAAAAACGACAACATTATCAAATGTATTACATTCAAATGGAAGTATTGTGCCGTCAGCTAATATATCTGGATCATTTTCAAAGGTAGTAATATCTAAACCGATATATTCCGATACACTTGTGAACCAATCCTGGTAGGGTTTGTGACCGCATCCCACATCAAGCACTCGGCCAGTGCATTCACCTGCAAATCCCCGGACTATCGGGTGGAAGCTCTTGAAGTTATGATAATTCTTATCTTTGAGGGATAATTCGGTCGTTGTCGGACTGGACATTGATTGCATTGTTGAACACGAGCCTGTCTTATTATACTATTCAATTAATCTGTCTCGGTAACCGTAGGATCGAAGTCATTCCATTTGGAAGCTTTGTCCGGTACCGATAACGGATTGCTTAAGATATTCAGCTAACTCATTGGGGGGAGTATTCTTCGGGATTCGTAACAAGACCGTCTCGGCTTCGTCGAAACTATCTTGGTATATCCTCTCAGTCTTTTGAATGATATTATATGGGTCAATAGATGTTGAGCCAGCTGCACGGATTGTTGAGCTATATTCCACTAGCCAATCCAGTTCATTAAGTATGACCGCTGTAGACCGACGCGCCAACTCTTCAGATGTTATAGACTCATGATCAAGTTTATCACGCTTCTCTCGACTAAGGTATACTACTTGTTCTAAAGTCCGTGGGCCAGGCGATCCTACTTGCTCACCAAATAATTTTTTGGGCGAGACCCTCCGCCTCACACCTTTATTTCCGTTTCTCCATTTATGAATATTCCATTGTAGCTTGTCACTAAATCCATCAAGAAAATCCGACTCTGAAATATTTTCGCCCTCGGTATTATATGGATATATAACACTAGATTTGTAATATGGATATAGTTCCGCTTGAGTATTGATAATTGCTAAGTCATCACTAAGAAAGTTTACTTTGTCTGATTGTTTGATCAACGCACTGGCTGCCGACGTTTTCCCAGCACCTCCCCACCCCGTCAAAGCAACGCCATATCCATCAACTGAGATCGACCCAGCGTGTAAAAATGTAACCCCCTTTTTGAGCATCCAAGCCTGACAGATCGGTTCAAAAATATTATAGACGAAGTTCTTTGCAAGCTTGTCACGGTAATTGGCAAAGGTCCAATCTTTGAATTTGAGAAAATAACGGAGGGGTGTCATTGTGTTCTCATACAGTTTGCCATCGTAGTATACATCAACCGACAGTGTCTCTTTATTCCATCCATCAATTAAAAGTGCATATCCACGTTGGCCTATCTTATCAATAATCCATTTTTGTGGCGAGCTATATGAATGAACTTCGTCTACACGGTGCAGATTATCATCGACTGAAATCTGGTCACTCGCCCTTACTATACAGTTGGGCGGAATCTTAGTCTCTCTCCAGTTATAGCCTGTCACTTGAATATCAGCATTCGATGATGATTCGGGGAAATCACCATACATCGTCTCTAACGTATTACAGCAGAAAGGGTCCTCAGAGAAAGATACCGTTAATGGACCGAGACTAAATGCAGTTTCCGACATGATACGTAATTCAAACCGCAATCGTATAGACATTTGTGCTTCCACCGAACGATAATAGGAAGTACGTTGTTGGTAAATCAGAGGATAGTTCGAACGAATTCTCCCAGAATTTCTTAACCTGGTTTACGAATCTCCAACTGAAAAGGCCAAATCCTTGTATCGGGGGGAACAGGAGATAAACAGAACATGACTCTTCTTGTGACGGGTGGTGCAGGCTTCATCGGTTCCCACTTGGTCAACTACTATTTGTCCCGAACCAACGAGCGGATATTAGTTATTGATAATTCATCCACTGGCCAGAAGAACAACCTTCCTGAATCAAGTCAGATAGAATTCGTAAAAGGAGACGTCAAAAACCACCCTCTTGTCGAGAATCTAGTCGCCCGTTCAGACAGGATATATCATCTTGCTGCTGCGGTCGGCGTCGAGAAAATCGTCGAGAATCCGTTAGACTCGCTGCGTACGAACGTTCAGGGAACCGAGAACGTTCTTGACGCTGCAGCAAAGGATGGAACACCCGTATTCATCGCTTCGTCTTCGGAGGTTTATGGGAAGTCCACAGAGATTCCATTTAGTGAAAGCGATGACCGCGTACTTGGTCCTACTTCCGTGCCACGTTGGGGGTACGCGAATGCGAAGGCGCTGGACGAGTTCTATGCACTTGCGCAGCACGACGAGAAGGACCTCCCGGTCGTCGTCGGAAGGTTCTTCAATACTGTTGGTCCGCGACAGGTTGGAGAGTACGGGATGGTCGTGCCGACGTTCGTCGAGCAGGCACTCGCCGGAGACCCCATTACCGTCTATGGGGACGGGATGCAGACGCGGTGCTTCACGCACGTTCACGATGCGGTCGAGGCAGTTCACGAGCTGATGAACACTCCCGAAGCGAACGGAGACGTATTCAACATCGGTTCTTCGCAGCCGGTCAGCATCAACGAACTCGCGGAGCGCGTGATCGACGTCACCGACTCGAACTCACAGATCGAACACATCCCGTTCGAGGAGGCGTTCGACGAGGACTTCGAGGAGCCGAGTCGCCGCGAACCGGACGTTTCGAAGCTGCGGGAGACGCTCGGGTGGGCACCGGAGACGAGTCTCGATCGAATCCTGGAGGACATCGTCGAGGAGCGTCGCGGCGACGTGGAGGTGTCCTCGTGACCGACGATTCGCTCCTCTATAGGATCGCGAACCGTGAGGCGACGGTCGGTGTCGTCGGGCTCGGCTACGTCGGACTCCCGTTGAGTCTCTCGTTCGTAGAGGCCGGATTCGAGGTCAGGGGCTTCGACATCGACGACTATCGAGTGGGTGAACTCGAAGAGGGGAAGAGTTACGTCGACGACGTCAGCGACGACCGTCTCTCGGCCGCTCTCGAGAGTGGATTCGTGCCGTCGACCGAGGAGCGGATCGTCGACGACTGTGACGTGTACGTCCTCGCGGTGCCGACGGGGATGAACGGCGACGAGCCTGACATGTCCGCGGTGGAAGCCGCAGCGAAGACAGTCGCCAACCGTTCCGGGCCTCGCGAGACGCTCGTGGTCGTCAGCTCCACGGTCTACCCAGGGGCAACGAAGGAGGTCGTCACGCCCATCGTCGGACCCGGGAGGAGTCACCTGACTCACTTCGCGATGGTCCCCGAAAGACTGAATCCGGGTGGTGGGTACGAGTTCGCGGAGATCCCGCTCGTCGTGGGCGCGGACAGCGAACAAGCAGGTGCGACGGCGACCGAGTTGTTCGAAGCCGTCGTCGCGAGCACGCACCCTGTCGATTCGACGGAGACGGCGGAGTTGACGAAGACCCTGGAGAACACGTACCGGATGGTGAATATCGCGCTCGTGAACGAGCTCGTCACGCTGGCGGAGGGACTGGACGCGGACGTGTGGGAGGCTATCTTTCTGCAAGGAGAGAATCCCGGCGTTTACGCCGGGAGTGAATCCGACACCTCTTCTGCAGTCCGCCGTCGACGGCAAGATCGGATATTGCACGTCGCTGTAATCCCAACCATTAAGTAAATTCTCTGAAGTAGGCTATGTATGGCGATCGAGGTCACTCGCACCTACGTCGGTTCCATCCAGAACCACGGGCAGGCCAGCGATGCCCTCGACTCGCTCGGTGATTCCGCCTCGAAAATCTGGAACGTCGCACGATGGACAGCAGACCGCATCTGGGAGGCAACCGGCGAAATCCCAGACGAGGGCGTGTTGAAATCGTACATGAAGAACCAAGCGTGCTGGAAAGACCTGAACGCCCAATCCAGTCAGAAAGTCATCGAAGAACTTTCCGACGCTTTCCAGTCGTGGTTCGACCTGCGACACAAGGACGACACAGCGAATCCGCCCGGCTACCGCAAACACGGCGACTCCCGGCCACGTAGTACGGTCACGTTCAAAACAGACGGCTTCAAACACGACTCAGAAAACAACCGCGTCCGACTCAGCAAGGGGTCGAATCTCAAAGAGTATTGGTCGGATTTCCTGCTCTGTGAGTACCGGACTCGCCCCGACGTTGACCTCTCAGAAGTCAACACGGTGCAGAACGTTCGTGCCGTCTGGAACGGTGACGAATGGGAGCTGCACTTCGTCTGCAAGGTCGGACTCGAAACCAACGACTCTGCAGGCGACGAGGTGGCAGGAATTGACCTTGGTATCACGAACATCGCTACAGTCGCCTTCCCCGACGAATACGTCCTGTATCCCGGTAACTCGCTCAAACAGGACAAACACTACTTCACCCGAGAAGAGTACGACACGGAAGGTGAGAACGGCCCGTCCGAGAGGTCGATGTGGGCACGTCGGAAACTCGCAGAGCGTGAGACGCACTTCTACCACGTTCTCTCAGATGCCATCATCTCCGAGTGTGTCGAGTGTGGTGTTGGCACGCTCGCGGTGAGTTGGCCTGAAGACGTTCGTGACTCTGACTGGGGGAAGACGGGGAACAAGAGGTTGCACTCGTGGGCGTTCGACCGTCTCTACCAGTACCTCGACTACAAAGGCGAGATTCGTGGGGTCGAGGTACTGAAGGAGAACGAGTGGAATACGTCGAAGACGTGTTCGGCGTGTGGCGATGAGACGAAGTCAAACCGGAAGCAGCGTGGGTTGTACGTCTGCTCGTCGTGCGAGTTGGTGGCGAACGCGGATTGTAACGGAGCTGAGAACATGCGCCAGAAGATAACTCCGAGTCCTCACGGCGAGGATAGGAGTAACGGCTATGTGGCACAGCCATCGGTACACCTGTTCGACCGCGAGAGTGGGACGTTTCACACGAGAGAACAGGTCGTGTCGTAAACCGACAAATATCCCAACTTGCGGTACGGGAAGCCCCGTCGTTCACGACGGGGAGGATGTCACGTTCGGACGTGGTGATACTCTGGATGCAATACACCGACCAAGACTGACGCTGTGAATGTCGGATTAGACAGGGGCCAGATACGGATAGGTGAATGGAGTGCCGTAGAATACACTTGTAGGGGT
>Ga0136556_1000230_pt1 | contig 38797 bp, 32 predicted proteins | sample AntRauTorckE6831_FD_104780 | JGI IMG/M metagenome (GOLD analysis project Ga0136556, IMG submission 104780) | Saline lake microbial communities from Rauer Islands, Antarctica - Metagenome Torckler E6 #831 | ecosystem: Environmental > Aquatic > Non-marine Saline and Alkaline > Saline | place... | reverse complement strand
GAATGCGCTTCTTGACGTCTTCCAGGCCGTAGTGGTCCTCATCGAGAATATCGCGGGCCTTTTCCAGATCGTGCCGGACACGACTGCGCTTTTTCCAGGGAATGGCCAGCATCCAGTCAATGTAGCCACGCACCACCGTTGCTTCTGCGGACATCGGCGACATCATCTTGAGCTTGTTCAGCTCCGCTTCGGTTTTCTTTCTGGCTTCTTCTGGCAGATTGGCTTCTTCGAGCTTTTGTTCAAGCTCCTCGAAGTCGTTGTTGCCTTCGCCCAGACTACCCATTTCTTTCTGGATAGCTTTCATCTGTTCATTCAGGTAGTACTCGCGCTGGCTGCGTTCCATCTGCTTTTTGACCCGGCCACGGATGCGCTTCTCGACTTCGATCAGATCAATCTCACTGTCGAGTTTGCCCAGCAGTAAATCCACCCGTTTGCGAACATCGAGCGCTTCCAGCAGTTCCTGCTTTTCAGGAATCTGCATCTCCAGGTGCGATGCCATGGTATCCACCAAGCGGTCCAGCTCATCAATCCCGGTCAACGCATTGGAGACTTCCGACGGCACCTTCTTCGAGAGTTTTACATACTTCTCGAACTCATCCATCAGCGTCCGGGTCAACACTTCCTCTTCCTGCTCTGGCAACGCTTCTTCATCCATCAGGATGGCGTGAGAGGTCAGATACCCGTCGCTCTCGATGGCATCAAGGCTGGCACGGGCATTGCCCTCCACCAGCACTTTTACTGTGCCGTCGGGCAAACGCAGCATCTGCAATACCGTAGCCAGGGTACCCATGCTGAAGACATCTTTGGGACCCGGTTCGTCTGTTGCAGCGTCTTTCTGGGCGACCAGAAGGATTTCCTTGCTGCCCTCCATCGCTGCCTCAAGGGCTTGAATGGATTTGTCGCGGCCCACAAACAGCGGTACCACCATGTGCGGAAATACCACCACATCGCGCAACGGCAACAGCGGGTATTCTTGCACGGTTTGTTCGGGTGTACGGGTCATAGGGAATCCTCTGACGGTCTTTCGTTGAGCATATCATTCTTTGTTGGGGCGCTGACGGGAATTGCAATCGTCCCTGTCAGGAAAATACGGGCGGGGGTGCCGCTCAGACTAAATAAAAAGGGGCGTTGCCGCCCCTTTTTACCTGCCTGTCGGTTGACCGGAAAATCAGTCTTCCGGAACGGCCTTAGCGTGATCATTGTTTGCGTAGATCTTGAACGGCTCAGAATCACCGCGAATTACGCTGTCGTCGATCACTACCTTGGTGACGTCAGGCTCGGAAGGAATCTGGTACATGGTATCCAGCAGCGTTCCTTCCATGATTGAACGCAGGCCCCGGGCACCGGTTTTGCGCTCCATGGCCTTACGTGCAACCGCTCGCAGTGCCTCTTCACGGAAGTCCAGCTCGACACCTTCCATATCAAACAGTTGTTGATACTGCTTGGTGAGCGCGTTCTTCGGCTCGGTCAGAATCTGGATAAGCGCATCTTCATCGAGCTCGGTCAACGTAGCCACAACCGGCAGACGACCGACGAACTCGGGAATCAGACCAAACTTGACCAGATCTTCAGTTTCCACATTCTGGACGATGTCGCCAATGCTCTTGCTATCGTCCTGGCTCTTCACCTTTGCCGAGAAGCCGATAGAACTACGATCCGAACGCTCCTGAATCACTTTTTCCAGACCCGCAAAAGCACCACCACATATAAACAACATGTTAGTGGTGTCTACCTGCAGGAACTCCTGCTGCGGATGCTTACGACCGCCCTGTGGAGGAACAGAAGCCACGGTGCCTTCAATCAACTTCAGCAGCGCCTGTTGCACGCCCTCACCTGACACATCACGAGTGATGGAAGGGTTATCAGACTTGCGAGAAATCTTGTCGATCTCATCAATGTAGACAATGCCACGCTGGGCCTTGTCGACATCGTAATCGCACTTCTGCAACAGTTTCTGGATGATGTTCTCGACATCTTCGCCCACATAACCCGCTTCGGTCAGCGTGGTGGCGTCGGCAATGGTAAACGGCACATTCAGCATGCGAGCCAGAGTTTCTGCCAGCAGGGTTTTACCACTGCCGGTGGGGCCGATAAGCAGGATATTACTCTTGCCCAGCTCGACGTCAGTCTTGCCCTCACCGTAGCGAAGACGCTTGTAGTGGTTATACACCGCTACCGAAAGCACGACCTTGGCGCGGTCCTGGCCAATCACATATTCGTTCAGGGTTTCCCGGATTTCAGCTGGCGTCGGCAGGCGATCGCTGGCTTCTTGTTGGGCATTTTCCTGAATTTCTTCCCGAATAATGTCATTGCACAGGTCGACACACTCGTCGCAGATGAACACCGAGGGCCCTGCAATGAGCTTACGGACTTCATGCTGGCTCTTTCCACAAAACGAGCAGTACAGCAACTTGCCGTTATCGTCGCCTCTGCCGTTTCTTTCATCTGCCATTGAAATACCTCTGTTCTTCGTTGGCCGGACACATGCTTATACGCCAGCCAGGGATGGTGCGATGACTTTCAGTATTAGGTATTCGACACGCGCTTATCAAGTACCGTATCGATCAACCCGTACTCCTTGGCCTGGTCCGGATCCATGAAATTATCGCGATCGGTATCCCGGGCGATAGTCTCCAGCTCCTGGCCGGTATGCCGGGCCAGCAATGAGTTCAGGGTGTTGCGGATCTTGAGAATCTCACGGGTGTGGATCTCAATATCCGACGCCTGCCCCTGATAGCCACCGAGCGGCTGATGAATCATCACCCGGGAATGCGGCAGACAGGCACGCTTGCCTTCCGCGCCGCCAGCCAGCAGGAACGCCCCCATGCTAGCCGCCTGACCGATACACAGGGTGGCCACATCCGGCTTTACGAACTGCATGGTGTCGTAGATGGACATGCCGGCACTGACGGAACCGCCCGGACTATTGATATAAAGATGAATATCCTTGTCCGGATTTTCGGATTCCAGGAACAGCAACTGAGCAACCACCAGGTTGGCCATATGGTCTTCAACCGGGCCAACCAGAAAAATCACCCGCTCTTTGAGCAGACGTGAATAAATATCGAAAGAACGCTCGCCGCGTGCTGTTTGCTCGATAACCATTGGCACCAGACCGGAGCTGGTTATCATCGTTGGGCCGTCAATCGGTTTCTGCGTCATGTGCGCCTGAACTCCTCGTAGACAATGGTCTTGGGCTTGTGCGGCCGGCTTGTCCGGTCAACATCTCTCAATGCTGACCTACTCTGCCACCGCTAAGCCCAGATGAAAACAGCCGGACGCGCCGGCTGTTTCCAGAAAGCGATTCCGGACAAAGCCGGAGGCATATCAACGCTGGGGTTGACCAGCCTGAACCGCTTCCTCGTATTTCATTTTCTTCTCTTTCACCTTGGCCTGACCCAGCACATGGTCAACCACGGAATCTTCCAGGACAGACGATTCAATCTGAGACTTCTGGTCCGGATTATTCTTGAAGTGCTCGACAACCTCTTCAGGCTGCTCGTAAGTGGAAGCAATCTCCTGGATTTTCTCTTCCACCTGCTCCGGCTCCGCTTTCAGATCGTTGGCCTTGACCACTTCCTGGAACAGCAGACCGGTTTTGACCCGGCGGGTTGCCTGATCCTGGAAGATTTCCTTCGGCAGCTGCTGGAAATCCACCTGGCCACCAAAGCGCTGAACCGCGTCCTGACGCAGGCGATCAATTTCCTGATCCACCAGTGCAGTCGGCACTTCCAGTTCCGTCACTTCCAGCAGACCTTCAACAACGTCGTTCTTGACCTTGTTTGATACAGCCTGCTTGAGCTCGCGTTCCATGTTCTTTTTAACTTCGGCACGGAAGGTTTCTTCATCTTCAGCTTCGATACCGAACTGCTGGAAGAACTCGGGCGTCAGTTCTGGCAGTTGCGGCTCTTCCACCTTCTTGATATTGATGTCGAATTTGGCGTCTTTACCAGCCAGATCTTCACTCTGGTAGTCTTCCGGGAAGGTCACCTCAATCGGGAACTCTTCGCCGGTCTTGCCGCCCACGATGGCCTTCTCAAAGCCCGGAATCATCTGGCCGGAGCCCAGAGTCAGGCGATGATCTTCCGCGGAACCACCTTCAAACTCTTCACCGTCGACATAGCCTTTGAAGTCCAGAGTCACAACATCCTTGTTCTTGGACTTGCGCTTGACTTCTTTCATGGTGGCGTGCTGACGACGCAGGTTATCGATCATCTTGTCGATATCCTTTTCAGTCACCTCAGACGCAGGCTTCTCGACTTCAATCTTGCTCAGGTCACCCAGTTCAATTTCCGGCAGCACTTCGAAGATTGCCACGAACTCGAGGTCTTTACCCTCTTCCACGGTCTTCGGCTCAAGCTGCGGCCAGCCCGCGGGATTGATGTCCTGCTCCTGCAGTGCCTTGATGTAGTTGTCGCGCATAGCTTCGCCAACCACTTCCTGGCGAACACTGTCACCGAAACGACGCTTGACCACGCTCATGGGCACCTTGCCAGGACGGAAACCGTTCAGACGAACAGTACGTGCAGTTTCCTGCAGGCGTTTCTGAACCGCCTGGTCAATTTCCTGGGCGGGCACACCAATCGTCATCCGACGTTCGATGTTAGATGTCGTTTCAACAGACACTTGCATGGAAGATCCTCAAATTACAGATTCTGTATGTGAATGAAAATTAAAACAAAATCCCGACAGGGGCTGCTCACCCCAAAGGGACACAAAATTAAAAGGCAGCAGTTTATCACGGTTTGCCCTGCCGAGAGAATCACCCGACACGCAGGAATAACGGTTTGTCACCGTTCACCGCTAAAATTTCATGGGATGACAATGGGGGCAATGCAGAAAATTAAAAGGGAGAAAGAAGGAAAGAAAAGATAATGGTGCTCGGGGGGAGAATCGAACTCCCACTCCTCTCGGAACCAGAACCTAAATCTGGCGCGTCTACCAATTTCGCCACCCGAGCAACAAGATTACCGCGAAGGCCAGAAAACCGGTCTTGCAAACGACTAAAAGGGGAAATGGGGTGGACGAAGGGGATCGAACCCTCGACCGCAGGAGTCACAATCCTGAGCTCTACCAACTGAGCTACGTCCACCATATCAAGGAGGTGCCTGACGGCACACATTTGACATCAACTTTGCTGCTTCGGCGAGCCCGGTACAAACCATAAACAAGCGTTATGGCGCGCCCGGCAGGACTCGAACCTGCGACCACCCGCTTAGAAGGCGGGTGCTCTATCCAGCTGAGCTACGGGCGCTTGACCGTTCGCCCACCTGAACATTCAGAATAATGGTCGGGGTAGAGAGATTCGAACTCCCGACATCCTGCTCCCAAAGCAGGCGCGCTACCAGACTGCGCTATACCCCGTACAAACTGAACAACAAGTGCTTCAGCAAAGTTGGCGCGCATATTACCCGCGGCAGAGCGGTCCGTCAACAACGATTTTAAAATTTCTCAAATATTCCGCCACATTGGCCTTCATGCCGAACCATGAGACAATCATACACCTCCATTTTTATTCACGCCTAACCGACAAGACACAAACATGAGCGCCAAACTGATTAACGGAAAAGAGATTGCCGCCCAGGTCCGGCAGCAGGTCGCTGCCGGGGTTGAAGCCAGAACCCAGAAGGGGCTGCGGGCACCGGGACTGGCAGTCGTTCTGGTAGGCCAGGACGCAGCCTCCCGGGTATATGTTGGCAACAAGCGCAAGGCCTGCGATCAAGCCGGCATTATGTCGCTGTCCTACGATCTGCCGGAAGACACCTCCCAGGAAGCACTTGAAGCCCTGGTGGACGAGCTTAACGAAAACCCGGCCGTCGATGGCATCCTCGTTCAGTTGCCACTACCCCCGCACCTGGACCCGGACCCGATTCTTGTGAAGATTCGCCCTGATAAAGACGTAGATGGCTTTCACCCCTACAACATCGGCCGCCTGATGCAACGCAAGCCTACTCTGCGCCCCTGCACGCCCGCCGGCGTCATCACCCTGCTCGACTCCATTAACACCCCCTACAAAGGCCAGCACGCGGTCATTGTGGGCGCTTCTAACATTGTCGGCCGACCCATGAGCATGGAACTCCTGCTCAAGGGTGCGACCACGACCGTCTGTCACCGCTTTACCGACAACCTGGAAAAGTTTGTCAGTGAAGCAGACATCCTGATCGCCGCTGTCGGCAAGCCGGGCATTATCAAGGGCGAATGGGTGAAGCCGGGCGCCACCGTCATTGACGTTGGCATCAACCGGATGGAAGACGGAAAACTCCACGGTGACGTTGATTTTGCCGCAGCCGCCGAGCGCGCAGCTTACATTACTCCGGTACCTGGCGGCGTAGGGCCGATGACCATTGCCACCCTGCTGGAGAACACACTGTACGCGGCGAATGAGCTGCACACCGAAGAGCAATGATATAAGGCTGGCCTGTCCCTTTCGGCAGGTCAGGAACAGATTTTTTTCAGCCACTAAATCCACGAAAGAACACTAAAAAATAACCCTTTTTTGGCTTTTCTTTTGTTCGTGTTCTTTCGTGGATTTAGTGGCAAAACTTCTTTACAGGCATTAAAAAACCCCGCCGAGGCGGGGTTTTTTGTGTCCGGTCGATTTACTGACCGTACTTGGCTTTCGCCTTCTGGCGGTAGGCGTGCAGAAGCGGCTCGGTATAACCGGCCGGCTGCTCGCGACCCTTCAGAACCAGATCCACAGCCGCGTGGAACGCGATGCTGTCGTCGAAGTTCGGTGCCATGTTGCGGTAAGCCGGGTCACCTTCGTTCTGCTTGTCGACCACGGCCGCCATGCGCTTCATGGTCTCCATGATCTGCTCTTCAGAGCAGACGCCGTGGTGCAGCCAGTTGCAGAGCAGCTGCGAAGAGATACGCAGGGTTGCGCGATCTTCCATCAGAGCAACGTCGTTGATGTCCGGAACCTTGGAACAACCAACACCCTGCTCTACCCAGCGCACAACGTAACCCAGGATACCCTGTGCATCGTTGTCCAGCTCTTCCTGGATTTCCTCAGCGGTCAGCTTGGACGGATCTTCCATCACCGGCACGGTCAGGATGTCTTCCAGAGCCGCACGCTGACGGTTGGCCAGCTCTTTCTGAACGTCAAACACATTCACCTGATGATAGTGAGTGGCGTGCAGAGTAGCGGCCGTCGGAGACGGAACCCATGCGGTGTTGGCACCGGCTTTCGGGTGACCAATCTTCGCTTCCAGCATGCCGGCCATCAGCTCCGGCATGGCCCACATACCCTTACCGATCTGGGCAACACCGGAGAAGCCGGTTTCCAGACCAATATCCACGTTCCACTGCTCGTAAGCGTTGATCCAGGCTTCCTGCTTCATCTGGGCCTTACGGATAAACGGACCCAGCTCCATGGAGGTGTGGATCTCGTCACCGGTGCGGTCCAGGAAGCCGGTATTGATAAACACGGCACGATCTTTGGCTGCGTGGATGCAGGACTTCAGGTTCACCGTGGTACGGCGCTCCTCGTCCATGATGCCCACTTTCAGAGTGAAGCGCGGCAAGCCAAGAGCATCTTCAACACGGCCAAAGAATTCATTGGTAAAGGCCACTTCTTCAGGCCCGTGCATCTTCGGCTTCACGATGTAAACAGAACCCTTGGTGCTGTTCTGGTAGTCGCCGTCGTTCTTCAGGTCGTGGATAGCGATCAGAGACGTGATCAGTCCGTCCATCAGGCCTTCCGGTACTTCACTGCCGTCTTTCAGAAGCACCGCGGGGTTGGTCATCAGGTGACCCACGTTACGCACGAACAGCAAGCTGCGGCCCTTCAGGCTAAGCTCGCTGCCATCCGGTGCAGTGTAAACCCGGTCCGGATTCATACGACGTGTGAGGGACTTGCCGCCTTTCTCGAAGGTTTCCTGAAGATTACCCTTCATCAGGCCCAGCCAGTTGCTGTAGGCCAGCTCTTTGTCTTCGGCATCAACGGCTGCTACAGAGTCTTCGCAATCCATGATGGTGGTCAGGGCCGACTCAAGTACCACGTCTTTTACATGCGCACCGTCGTCTTTGCCGATCGGATGGCTGGCATCGATCTGAATCTCAAAGTGCATGCCGTTCTTGACCAGCAGAACACCGGTGGGCTCGTCAGCCGCGCCTGTGTAACCGACGAAGCCGGCTTCATCTTTCAGGCCAGCGACTTCGCCGTTCTGCAGTTTTACAGCCAGCTTGCCGCCGTCCACGTAATGTTTAGCGGCGTCTTTATGGCTACCGGAGGCCAGCGGTGCCGAGCTGTCCAGCAGCTTGCGGGCCCATTCGATAACCTTGGCGCCACGGACGGGATTGTAGCCCTTGCCTTTTTCCGCACCATCTTCTTCAGAGATGGCATCAGTGCCATAAAGAGCGTCGTACAGGCTACCCCAGCGAGAGTTTGCCGCGTTCAGCGCAAACCGGGCATTCATTACCGGCACAACCAGCTGTGGGCCGGCCATGGTGGCAATTTCCGGATCAACATTGGTGGTGGAAATCTTGAAGTCGGCGGGCTCGTCGACCAGGTAATCGATTTCCTTCAGGAAAGCCTTGTATTCGGCCATGTCCAGCTTCTGACCTTTATGCTCACGGTTCCAGCTGTCCATTTTTTCCTGAATGTCATCACGCTTGGCCAGCAACTCACGGTTGCGCGGCGCCAGCTCGTTCACGATCTTGTCGAATTCTGCCCAGAATTTGTCAGGGTCGATACCAGTGCCCGGAATCGCTTGGCTATTCACAAAATCATAGAGATTTTTCGCGACCTGGATGCCGCCAATGTCTACGCGTTCTGTCATTGTTGTCTGCCTCAATGGGTTTGTCGTTCCCTTTCCCCTTCTGCGCCGTTCGGCACGGGGGCGTTGTCATTCAAGCGCCGTATTGTACGGGAATTTCCTTACAAGGTCATTCCCGCCCCACGACAGGGCGCCGTACTGTTTTTAAGGGTATTCAGCCCCGCCGCCAAGTGGTCCCGGCCCGGGAGTCATCCAGAATGATGCCCTGCCCGGCCAACTCATCCCGGATGCGGTCAGCTTCGGCGAAGTCTTTTGCCTTGCGGGCATCAGCGCGGGCCTGAATCATGGCTTCAATGTCTTCGGCGCTGAGTTCACCGCCGGCATCGGCCTGGAAAAACGCTTCCGGATCCTGCTGCAACAAGCCAAGCACTGCCCCCAAACGAACAAGCACCGCGGCACTTTGCCTGGCCTGATCCTCAACTCCATCCCGACGGTGCTGGTTAATCTCATTCGCCACCGCGTGCAACGCTGCTATCGCACCTGCTGTATTGAAATCGTCATCCATGGCATCAGCAAAAGCACGATCATGGTCGGTTTCCGCCACCTCACCGGCTTTGGCCGGTGTCACGCCGCGCAAGGCGTGATAGAGGCGGGTCAGTGTGCGCCCGGCCTCTTCCAGATTTTCTTCGGAGTAATCCACCTGGCTGCGGTAATGGCTGGACACCAGGAAGTAACGCACCACTTCAGGCGGATACTTTTCCAGAATCTCGCGAATGGTGAAGAAGTTGCCCAGAGACTTGGACATCTTCTCCTTGTTCACACGAATCGCGCCAGCATGCATCCACGTGTGCACGAACGGATGACCGGTGGCGCATTCAGACTGGGCAATCTCATTCTCATGGTGAGGGAACAGCAGATCCGGGCCGCCACCGTGGATATCGAAGGTATCACCCAGGCATCGAGTCGACATGGCAGAGCATTCAATGTGCCAGCCGGGGCGACCTTCGCCCCAGGGCGAGTCCCAACTGACTTCGCCGGGTTTGGCGGCTTTCCAGAGGGCAAAATCCGCAGGACTGCGCTTGGCTTCCTGCACGTCTACCCGGGCACCGGCCAGCAGATCTTCCAGCTTTTTCTTGCTGAGCTTGCCGTAATCCGAAAAAGAGTCGACGGCAAAGTAAACATCGCCATTGTCTGCCTCGTAGGCATGGCCACTGCTTATCAGTTTGTGGATCATGGCAATGATGTCGTCAATGTACGCGGTCGCACAGGGCTCTTCAGTCGGAGAAAGCACGCCAAGGCGCGCTTCATCTTCATGCATGGCCCGGATCATCCGACGCGTCAGTTCGCTGTAGCTCTCACCGTTTTCATCGGCACGCTGCAGGATCTTGTCGTCAATGTCGGTAATGTTGCGCACGTAATGTACATCGTAACCGCGGTGGCGCAGGTAACGCGTGATGACATCAAACGCCACCAGAACCCGGGCATGGCCCAAGTGGCAGTAGTCGTAGACCGTCATGCCGCACACATACATGCGCACTTTGCCGGGATCAATAGGCCGGAAATCTTCTTTCTGACGGGTGAGCGTATTGTAGATACGCATTATTTGCCCCCCTTACCCCAGGAATCACGCAGGGTGACGGTACGATTGAACACCGGCTTGCCGGCCTGTCCGGTTTTGGCCGGATCACAGAAGAAGTAGCCTTCCCGCTCGAACTGGTACGGCAGATCGGTGCGCGGCTCAGCGAGACTTTTCTCAACACGGGCGCCCTTGAGAACCACCAGCGAATCCGGGTTCAGGTGGTCCATGAAGTCACCTTCCTTGTCACTGTCCGGCGCTTCGTGATTAAACAGACGATCGTACAGATTGATATCCGTTTCCAGGCTGTCTGTCGCTGAAACCCAATGCAGCACGCCGTTGGGCTTGTAGCCTTCCGGGTTCACGCCCAGGGTGTTCGGATCGTATTCGCACCGGAGCTCGACAATCTCGCCGCTGTCGTCGCGAATCACTTCCCGGCAGGTCATCACGTAACCACCCCTCAGGCGCACCGCCTGGTCCGGCGCCAGGCGCTTCCACTTGCGTGGAGGCTCCACGGCAAAGTCTTCCCGATCGATGTACAGGGTCTGGCTCCAGGTCACTTCCCGCTGGCCCATGTCCGGGTTTTGCGGGTGTACCGGCAGGCTCAGGGTTTCGGTCTGGCCTTCCGGGTAGTTGGTCAGCGTTACTTTCAGCGGGCGCATCACGCACATGGCGCGGGGCGCACGGGTGTTCAGGTCTTCCCGGATGGCATGTTCAAGCATACCCACATCCACGGTGCCGCCGGCCTTGTTGACCCCGATCATGTCGCAGAAGGTGCGAATGGATTCCGGGGTATAGCCACGGTGGCGCATACCGGAAATAGTCGGCATGCGGGGGTCGTTCCAGCCATCAACCATGCCTTCATCCACCAGACGCTTGAGCTTGCGCTTGGAGGTGATGGTGTAGTTCAGGTTCAGTCGGGCGAATTCAATCTGCCGCGGGTGGCAGGGTACGGAAATATTGTCCAACACCCAGTCGTAAAGGGGACGGTGGTCTTCAAATTCCAGTGTGCACAGGGAATGGGTAATGCCTTCCAGTGCGTCCGAAATCGGATGGGTAAAATCGTACATCGGGTAGATGCACCACTTGTCGCCCGTCTGGTGATGATCCGCGTAACGAATGCGGTAAAGAATGGGATCACGCAGGTTGATATTCGGCGAAGCCATGTCGATTTTTGCCCGCAAAACCAACTCACCGTTCTGGTACTTGCCAGCACGCATGTCGCGGAACAGCTGAAGATTCTCTGGTACCGGGCGGTCACGGTACGGGCTGTTTTTACCCGGCTCTTTCAGAGAGCCGCGGTACGCTGTCATTTCCGCGGCGCCCAGCGCACAGACATAGGCCTTGCCATTTTCAATCAGTTCTTCGGCGAAGGCATACAGCTGGTCAAAATAGTCCGAGGCATAACAAGCCTCACCGGCCCACTGGTAACCCAGCCATTCCACATCCTGTTTGATGGCATTGATGTATTCCAGGTTTTCCTTCTCGGGATTGGTATCATCAAAGCGCAGGTTACACTCGCCGCCGAAGGTTTCGGCGATGCCGAAATTCAGGCAAATGGATTTGGCATGGCCAATGTGCAGGTAACCGTTAGGCTCCGGCGGAAAACGAGTCACCACCTTGCCGGTGTGCTCGCCCTTGGCGATAGCGTCTTCGATCAGGCTCTGAATAAAATTATGGGCTTTCTTCGACTCGGCGCTCATACAATCTCTGTCAGCAGGGAATGAATCATGGGAGCTATCCGGAGGCTCCGTTAAACCGTCTATTATACTCACAAATGCACGCCGGACTCATGCATACCCGGAAACTCTTGAGTACAATACCCGCTTTCACCCAACGAACAGGAAACCTGATGATTCTGCTGCAAACCAATCTCGGTGACATCAAACTGGAACTGGACTACGACAAGACCCCGGAAACCGCCAAAAACTTTGAACAGTACGTGCGTGACGGCTTCTATGACGGCCTGATTTTTCATCGCGTAATCAGCAACTTCATGGTTCAGGGCGGTGGTTTCGAGCCGGGCATGAAACCGCGCAAAACCCGCGAGCCTATCCAGAACGAAGCCGACAAGGGCCTGAGCAACAAAGCGGGCACTGTCGCCATGGCCCGCACCATGGACCCGCATTCCGCCACCGCCCAGTTCTTCATCAATGTTGAAGACAACGGCTTCCTGGATCACAGCGGCAAAAACGCCGAAGGCTGGGGCTACTGCGCATTCGGTAAAGTAGTGGAAGGCATGGACACCGTGAACAAGATCCGGGCCACCCGCACCAGCATGAGCGAAGGCCATCAGGATGTCCCGCAACAGGACGTCATCATTGAAAAGGCCGAGGTACTGGAGGACGCGTGACTACGCTGTTTATCTCGGATCTGCACCTGGAAGAATCGCGTCCGGACATTACGGACGCATTCTTCGCCTTCCTGAAAAACCGGGCCATGGGTGTCGAACGCCTGTATATCCTGGGGGATTTTTTCGAAGCCTGGATCGGTGACGACGAAAAAACTCCGCTACAGGAACAGGTGGCCGGCGCGTTGAAAGCGCTTGCCGACAGCGGCACCGACATATTCCTGATGCATGGCAACCGGGATTTCCTGATCGGCGAAGATTTCTGCCACCGTGCTGGTGCCACCCTACTGGACGACCCTACGGTGGTCGATCTGTACGGTACACCTACCCTGTTGATGCACGGCGACAGCTTGTGCACTGCCGACGAGGAATACCAGAAATTCCGCGCCAACATGCGCAACCCGCAAATGCAGAAAATGATGCTCGCCCGTCCGCTGGAAGATCGGCAGAAGATGGCTCGTCAGTTGCGGGACATGTCCATGGCAAAAAACCAGGGCAAGGCGGAAGCCATCATGGATGTCACCCCTGAAGAAGTGGTGCGGGAAATCGAAGCTCACGGGGTACAGCGGCTGATTCATGGCCACACCCACCGGCCGGCCATTCACGAACTGGAAGCTAACGGCAAAGGCGCTCGTCGGGTTGTACTGGGAGACTGGGACGAAAACGTCTGGTGGCTGACAGTAGAGCCGGGGCAAGAACCCGAGCTGCACAAAGAGCCGCTATAACAGCGGCCCTTGGGGTGGTTCCCGGTAGGTTTCCAGGCGCACCAGCCACCCCCTTAACCAGCTTTCGCGCTCTATCGGATTTTCAGCATTTTCAGCGCGGCGGGTCAGCACCCGGCCTGCCGCTTTGCGGAAAGCGTCCAGCGCCGGCTGTTCCGGCTCCGGCGACATCGCCATCAGAACCTGCAACAACCCCCAGCCTTCGCCCTGATAACGCTCGGATTCCGCCAGGCCTTCGCCCTTGAAGTTAACGTAATCCATCAAGGCATAGGCGCCACCCGGGGTTGCCGTCAGTTTCTCCAGATAGCCACGAACCCGACCCCGATCCTCTGGCGGTGCAGCCTCTATCATTTTGTTCAGCGACACTCTGGCCCGCAAGAAAATGAACCGCACCTGCTCGCCCTTGGTCTCGGACAGGAAGTTACGGAGTGACTGGATCCGGCCCGAGTTTTCTGCCTGTACGAAGGCCCGGCGATCCTGCCAAGGTGCATCGAATGGCTCCAGATTGTTCAGCCATGCAGGCACATCAACCTGCTGTTGCCGGAGATAGCTCACAAGATGCGGGAAGCTCTCCACAAATCGGCCTGAAACACCGGGGGGATACCAGATGAAGTGGCCGATCCCCAATGACGGGAAAGCCTCGCCTTCATTCCAGTGCACGAGGCAACGGAATCGTCCGGCGCACTCGTTCAGATAGATCTGCCCGCCAACCCAGTCGAGCTGGGCCGGCGTCAGATCCAGAGTAATTTCAGGTTCGGGATCTGCCTCCGGGGCCGCCTCGACCTCTCGCTTCTCTTCTGTATCGCCCGTCTCTGCCTGTTCTTCCGCAGCAGGGCGTTCAGCGTCAGCCGGCTTTGGCTGCAGCGTCGGTTCACTGGGCTTCTGAGTGGGGCCGAAGCTACAGCCCGCCACCACAAACGAGATGCAAAGAACGAAAAGAAGCAATAGTCGCGGCAAATCGGATCATCCTTACTGTTCCACGAAGGCCCTCTCGATAACATAGTGGCCCAGATCACCACCTCGGGCTTCCTTGAAACCCATGTTATTCAGAATAGCGCAGGTATCCTTGAGCATGCTCGGACTGCCGCAAATCATGAAGCGGTCATTCTCGATATCAAAATCCGGCAGCCCAAGATCCCGGGTGATCTTACCCGATTCTACCGCGTCGGTCAGCCGCCCTTCATTACGGAATGGCTCCCGGGTTACCGTCGGATAATAAAGCAGGTTACCTTCGACCATTTCACCGAAGTATTCATTCTTCGGCAGAGCTTCAATTTCCTCCTGATAGGCCAGTTCGGAGACATAGCGAACACCATGGGTCACAATCACCTTATCAAAGGCTTCGTATACATCCGGATCCTTGATGATGCTCATGAACGGTGCCAACCCGGTGCCGGTGCTGATCAGCCAGAGGTTACGGCCCGGTAGCAGGTGATCCAGCACGAGCGTACCTGTAGGTTTCTTGCTCAACAGAATCTCATCGCCCGGCTGGATTTTCTGCAGGCGTGATGTCAGCGGCCCGTCCGGCACCTTGATGGAGAAGAACTCCAGCTCGTCTTCGTAGTTGGCACTGGCGATACTGTAGGCACGCATCAGTGGCTTACCATCGGTTTCCAGACCGATCATCACAAAGTGACCGTTCTTGAACCTGAAACCGGGGTCGCGACTGGTTTTGAAACTGAACAGAGTGTCGTTCCAGTGGTGCACGCTTGTCACGGTTTCTGTAATCAGGTTGCTCATAGTGACCTCATCCGAAAGAACGGAATTTGCAAAAAGTGAATATCAATTGCGTTAAGTATAACCTGAAGCTAACCTATCGATGAAATGGGATATACCCATAACCTTATTCGAGAAAATCGATTTCAAAGGTCTGCTTATGAGATTCAGCTTTCGCCAACTTGAAGTTTTTCTGGCCGCCGCCCGCTTCCAGAACATTACCCGCGCCTCAGAATACCTGGCCATGTCTCAATCTGCGGCCAGCAGTGCCCTCAAAGAGCTGGAAAACCAGTTCGATATCCAGCTTTTTGACCGCGTTGGCAAACGCCTTCAGCTGAATGAACTGGGGCGATTGTACCGGCCAAAAGCCGAAGCGCTGCTGGCGCAGGCCCAGGAACTGGAACAGACCCTGAGCCGACATTCCGAGGTGGGCGCCCTGAAAGTCGGCGCCACTTTAACTATTGGCAACTATCTGGCCGTAGGCGTGATGGCCCAATACATGAATACCCCTACCCACCCGAAAGTAGCACTGGAAGTCGCCAACACCCACAGCATCGCCAATCGGGTAAAAGATTTCGAACTGGATATCGGCATGATTGAGGGTGAACTCCAGTCATCAGACCTGGAAGTGATTCCCTGGCGCCATGACCGGTTGATTCCATTCTGCGCGCCCGGGCACCCCCTCGCCCGGCGTAAGCAGCTGACCGACGACGACCTCCTGGAAGCCACCTGGATTATGCGGGAACAGGGGTCCGGCACCCGTCAGAGCTTTGAACGGGGCATGCATGGCCTGCTGCCGGATCTCAACATTCTTCTGGAACTGGAACATACCGAGGCCATCAAACGGGCCGTGGAGGCCAACCTGGGCATAGGCTGCCTGTCGGAAGTGGTATTGGCGGACGCCTTCAAGCGCGGCAGCCTGGTACCGCTGCCACTGCCGGAGCACCGCACCTTCGAGCGGCAGTTTTACTTCATTCTGCATAAACAGAAATACCGCAGTGCCGGCATCGACCGGTGGATGGAGTTGTGCAGGGCGCTTTAATTCACAGAGAAATGTCCGGACATAAAAAAACGCCAGCCCGAAGGCTGGCGTTTTTATCGGAGCTTACTCAAGAAGCGCTTCAGGCAACATCGGCCTCAGAGGCTTTCTTGGTGTAGTCCTCCATCTGGTCGAAGTTGAGATACTTGTAGATCTCTTTCGACATGCTGTTCAGGTCTTTGGCGTACTCCATGTACTCAGCCGGAGACGGCAGTTTACCCAGAACCGCACCCACAGCTGCCAGTTCCGCAGAGGTCAGATACACGTTGGCACCATCGCCGAGGCGGTTCGGGAAGTTACGGGTAGAGGTAGACAGCACGGTGCTCTTGGCAGCAACACGCGCCTGGTTACCCATGCACAGTGAACAGCCCGGCATCTCGGTGCGAACACCGGCGGTGCCGTAGATGTTGAAGTAACCTTCTTCCATCAACTGCTCCTGGTCCATCTTGGTGGGAGGAGACATCCACAGACGGGTCTTCAGGGGTTCCTTGTTCTGCGCCAGCAGCTTACCTGCGGCACGGAAGTGACCGATGTTGGTCATGCAGGAACCGATGAACACTTCGTCTACCTGGTCGCCGGCTACTTCAGACAGCTTACGGGCATCGTCCGGGTCGTTCGGGCAGCAAACGATCGGCTCTTTGATGTCGGCCAGATCGATTTCAACAACGTGCGAGTATTCAGCGTCCTTATCGGCACGCATCAGGCTCGGGTTGTCCAGCCACTCTTCCATCTTCTGGGCACGACGCTCCAGAGTACGCGGATCGCCGTAACCTTCAGCAATCATCCAGCGCAGCATGGTGATGTTAGAGCGCAGGTACTCAGCCACAGATTCTTCAGACAGGTTGATGGTACAACCGGCTGCAGAACGCTCGGCAGAGGCGTCAGACAGTTCGAACGCCTGCTCAACGGTCAGGTGTTCCAGACCTTCGATTTCCAGGATACGACCTGAGAACTCGTTGATCTTGCCTTTCTTCTCAACAGTCAGCATGCCCTGCTTGATGCCGTACAGCGGAATGGCGTGTACCAGATCACGCAGGGTGATGCCCGGCTGCATTTCGCCTTTAAAGCGAACCAGTACCGATTCCGGCATGTCCAGCGGCATAACGCCAGCAGCAGCGGCGAAGGCCACCAGGCCAGAACCGGCCGGGAAGGAGATGCCCATCGGGAAACGGGTGTGGGAGTCACCACCGGTACCCACGGTGTCCGGCAGAAGCATACGGTTCAGCCAGGAGTGGATGATGCCGTCGCCCGGACGCAGGGAAACGCCGCCACGGTTACGGATGAAGTCTGGCATGGTGTGCTGCATTTCAACGTCAACCGGCTTCGGATAAGCGGCGGTGTGACAGAAAGACTGCATAACCAGGTCAGCCTGGAAGCCCAGACACGCCAGGTCTTTCAGCTCATCACGGGTCATCGGACCAGTGGTGTCCTGAGAGCCTACGGTAGTCATGTGCGGCTCGCAGTAAGTGCCCGGACGAACGCCCTGGCCTTCTTCCAGACCACAAGCCTTACCGACCATCTTCTGACCCAGAGTGAAGCCCTTGGTGCCGGCTTCCGGATCGCTTGGCAGACGGAAGATATCGGTTGCGCCCAGACCCAGCGCTTCACGCGCCTTGGCGGTCAGGCCACGACCGATGATCAGCGGAATACGACCGCCGGCCTGAACTTCGTCCAGGATCACGTCGGACTTCAGCTCGAACTCGGAGATGGTTTCACCCGCTTCGTTCAGAACCTTGCCTTCGTATGGGCGAATTTCAATTACGTCGCCCATGTTCATGTCGTCAACCGGAGCTTCGAATACCAGGGCGCCCGCGTCCTCCATGGTGTTAAAGAAGATCGGAGCAACCTTGTTACCGATGCACACACCACCGGCGCGCTTGTTCGGTACACCCGGGATGTCTTCACCGAAGAACCACAGAACAGAGTTGGTGGCAGACTTACGTGAAGAACCGGTACCTACTACGTCGCCTACGAAGGCAACCGGCAGGCCTTTTGATTTGATTTCGTCAATCTGGCTCATCGGGCCAGTAACACCCGGCTCTTCCGGCTTCAGGCCATCGCGTTCCATCTTATAGGCAGCGCGAGCGTGCAGCGGGATGTCCGGACGGGACCAGGCATCCGGTGCCGGAGACAGGTCGTCAGTGTTGGTTTCGCCGGTAACCTTGAAAACCACCATCTTGGTGCTTTCCGGAACCTTCTTCTTGTTGGTGAACCACTCGGCATTGGCCCAGGACTCAACAACAGACTTGGCAACGGCGTTGCCAGCGTCCATTTTTTCTTTAACGTCGTTGAAGGCATCAAACATCAGCAGAGTGTGCTTGAGCTCTACACCGGCCAGTTCGGCCAGCTCGCTGTCGTCGAGCAGGTCAACCAGTGTTTCGATGTTGTAGCCGCCCTGCATCATGCCCAGCAGCTGAACCGCTTTCTTCTTGTCGATCAGCGGAGAAGAGGCTTCGCCTTTAACGATGGCAGACAGGAAAGCAGCCTTTACGTAGGCAGCTTCGTCTACACCTGGCGGAACGCGGTTTTCCAGCAGGTAAACCAGAGTTTCCTCTTCGCCTGCAGGCGGATTCTTCAGCAGTTCTACCAGATCGGCAACCTGCTCAGGATTCAGTGGCTTCGGGGGGATACCCAGAGCTTCACGTTCGGCAACGTGTTCACGGTAGGCTTCTAACACGATATGGACCCTCATCAGTTGGAATGTCCCGCATCAACGGCTTCAGCCGGCGGGAGTTTTTGGCGGTAAAGGCCGAGGGGGCCTCTGAATAACACCTCAAATCACCTGTTTGGGTTTCAGGATTTATTCAGAGACTCCCTGAACTGGCGCTGCATTGTATAGGAAACCCCGTATAAAGTTAAGTTGGACAGAGGTCGGAGACTTCTGTTACGTGGGTTATACTCCGGCGTTTGTGCAAATGACTGGATTCAGGATATGACCGACGCCCTGCAAGAGATTCACGACTTCCTGCCGTGCCGCACTCCGCAGCAATGGATGGATAACGCTCTGTCCAATCAGGATCTGATGCTGATCGACCATGCCCACTGCGAGAAAAAGGCAGCCTCCACGGCTCTCAGCCTGATGTATCGCTATCTGGACAATGTGGATCTACTCAACAAGATGTCTCGACTGGCCAGGGAAGAGTTGCGCCATTTCGAACAGGTTCTGGCGATCATGCAAAAGCGCGGAATTGAATATACCCACCTCTCGCCGGCCCGCTATGCCGCCGGCCTGCGGGCAGAGGTTCGCGGTGAGGATCCTGGTCGGCTAGTCGACATTCTGATTGTTGGTGCCATCATCGAAGCCCGCTCCTGCGAACGCTTCGCTGCCCTGGCTCCCCATCTGGATGAAAAACTGGCTGATTTTTATAACAGCCTGCTCAAATCCGAAGCCCGCCACTATCAGGACTACCTGCAACTGGCCCGCGAGGCTCACGGCGGCCCGGTGGATGAGCGCGTGGCGGAATTCCTGGCAATTGAACAACGACTGATCGAAACGCCAGACACAGAATTCCGGTTTCACAGTGGGCCTGTAAAAGACTGATGTTTTAGCCACGAAACCCACGAAAGAACACGAAAGGAAAAAGAAAGAGAGCTTTTAGAGCGAAGCTCTTTTCGTGTTCTTTCGTGGATTTCGTGGCCGATGACAAAAAAGGGGCTCCCGCAGGAGCCCCTTTTTACTTGCTGAACGTTAAACGTTCTGTCTTTCAGCGTTCGATGTGCTGATACTCGCCAGCATCGGCAGTCACACTGCTCACCACCAGGATTGCGATCATGGATACGATAAAGCCAGGAATGATCTCGTACACACCCGGGCCACCCATGAACTCGCCGTTCCAGCCCATTGAAATCCAGAAAATAACAGTGGCGGCACCCGCAAGCATACCCGCGATGGCACCAGCGCCGTTGGTGCGCGACCACATCAGCGACAGAATGATCAGCGGGCCAAACGCCGCACCGAAGCCTGCCCAGGCGTTACTGACCAACGCCAGAACCTGAGAGTCGGGATCAGAGGCAATGACGGCCGCAACAAGGCCGACCAGCACTACACAAACCCGGCCAATATTGACGCATTCCTTATCGCTTGCTTCTTTGCGCAGGAACAGACGATAGAAATCTTCAGTCAAAGAAGACGAAGACACCAGCAGCTGACTGGAGATCGTGCTCATTACTGCAGCAAGCAACGCGGCATAGAGGAAACCGGTAATCAGCGGATGGAACAACAGGTCCGACAGGATGATGAAAATGGTTTCTGGATCTGCTATGTCCATGCCATTACGCACCGCGTATGCACGGCCAAACACACCGAGAGAGATGGCACCGATCAGGGAAATACCCATCCAGCCCATACCGATATTACGAGCGATCGGAACGTCTTTCAGGGTACGGATCGCCATGAAGCGCACAATGATGTGAGGCTGACCGAAATAACCCAGACCCCAGGTAACCGCTGAAAGCCAACCAATGAAGGTCAAACCTTCAGTCCAGGACAACAGCGTGGGATCAATTTCGTTCAAGGTTTGTGACGCCTGAGCGAAACCGCCACCACCTTCACCAAAGAGTACCACCGCCGGCATGATCACCAGCGCAAGCATCATGATGCAGCCCTGCACAAAGTCCGTCATGCTCACGGCCAGGAAGCCGCCCACCACGGTGTACGCCAGAACCACACCCAGCGTAATCACAATACCCACGGCGTAGTCGCTCAAGCCGCCGAAGTTGAAAATTCCGGCAAACGCGCTTTCAAACAGCTTTCCACCGGCCACCAGACCGGACGCTGTATAAACCGCGAAGAAGATGACGATAACGATAGCCGAGACTGTGCGCAGGGACAGCGACTGAGTCGGGAAGCGGTTCGCCAGAAAAGATGGGATGGTGATCGCATTGCCGTAATGAACGGTCTGCTCGCGAAGACGCGGGGCTACCAGCGTCCAGTTAACAAACGCGCCCACGAACAGGCCAATGCCGATCCAGGCTGAAGCCAGACCGGTCACATAAAGCGCACCAGGAAGACCCAGAAGCAACCATCCGCTCATATCCGAGGCGCCGGCGGAAAGCGCCGCCACTTTCGGGCTGAGTGATCGTCCACCCAACATGTAATCTTCGGATGAAGACGTAGAAGTGCGCATGGCATAAACGCCGATGGCGATCATGAGCGCAAAGTAACCAATCAGACTGATCCAAACACCAATAGCCATAGGGCTCCTCCGGTTTAATGAGTCGGAATAGATCCGCTCGCGAAGCACAGAGCTGACCTCGTGCCAACACGCTGTACTGCTCTTCTTATTTAATTGAGTTCCGTCCCGATTAGAGCGGGGAGCTACTCCCGCGAACCAACTCCTTGAACTTGGCTACCCTCACCTCTTTTGCGGCTTTCGTCCTGTGCATTTACCCAGGACCGGGTTCCAGTCGCTATAAATTAGTACTACTACGGATCTCAGGCTTACGAAATCCTACGATTCTTTTACACAATCCTACGGGACTACCAAATTCACAGGCCAAATCAGGCCACGCTCTCACCAAACTGCAATCTGGAAGGCGTAGTCCCTTTATATTTCCGCAAGGCATTGGTCAAAGCGCTTTGAGAAGAAAAACCGGTTCGATAGCTGATTTCGGACACCGTCAAGGGCGTTGAGGCAAGGAGGGTGGCCGCCCGATCAAGGCGTGTCTGAAGCAGGAATTGATGCGGCGTTATACCCGCCACCTCTCTGAACACCTCATGGAAACGACTGACGCTGAGACAAGCTTCCCCTGCCATATCTTCAACGGTAATTTTTCGATGAAGGTTACTGAGGATATAACATCGAATTGCTTCAGGGCTGATGGCATTTCGGTTTAAGGACTCGGCCTTTCTGTCAGTCATCCGGTCTGCCATAGAGTAAAGGATACTGCCCGCCAGGTGCTGCTGCAGGGTGATATGGTCTGGCGCGCGATCAAACTCGCCGGCCGCAAACTGAACCAGTCCCTGTAAGCGGCTATCCATCTGCAGAGTGCGCGGCCTCTCAAAAAACCGCATCATACGCTCGTAGTCCGCATGCGCAGGGGTGTTGATGGCAGGAGTCAGTGGATCAAGGTTGATGACCAGAACGTGGTTCTGGTCATCACCACAGTAATCGTGACTGGCGCCAGTCGGCACCAAACAGGCCTTCCACGTATCAAGATGCGCTCCGGTCCCATCAACGCTCAGCTCAGCTTCCCCACGCACCCCTATGACGATCTGATGATGTTCATGACGATGCTGATGCGCGGCAATCGGAAGTTTCAGAAGTTTCGCGTTGACCATTAAAACTGCCCGCTGTTAACTGCAAATTTACATCAATTAAAGCAGATCATTACAAAAAGTGCACGAATCGTAAGAACAGCCTGCCTCACCTGCACCAACGTTCAGGCCGGCCCCGGCATTTTGGCCAACGCAGAAAGTAACCTGGAAACACTGTCAGACACCTGATCAAGTGGAAGCTCCGCATTTACCACATGATACTTTGCAGGTAGCGCCACGGCCCTCTCCAGATAGGCATTCCTGATTCGCTGAAAGAACTCCAAATCTTCCTGCTCAAAGCGGTCGAGCTCACCTCGTTTGCGGGCTCTGGCCATTCCGGTTGCTACAGGTGCATCCAGAAGGATGATATGGTCCGGCCGAATTTCACCCTGAACCAGGTTTTCCAGCAACGCAATCCGCTCAACTGAAACTCCCCGACCGCCTCCCTGGTAGGCAAATGTCGCGTCGGTGAAGCGATCACAAAGCACCCACTTGCCTTGTTCAAGGGCCGGCAGAATGCAGTTGTAAAGATGCTGGGCTCTGGCGGCAAACATCAGCAGTAATTCCGTGGTCTCATTCACCGGCTCTTCCCGCGGCGCCAATAAGAGCTCACGGATTTTCTCGGCCATGGGCGTGCCGCCCGGCTCCCGGGTGACGATGAAATCAACACCCAGGGACTCCAGAGTGGCGGCCGCCTGTTTCAGTTGGGTGGATTTACCCACACCCTCCGTGCCTTCAAAGGTAATAAACCGGCCTCTGGCTGCCATCAGTCCTGCCCACCTTCCGAATCATCAGTTACCGGCGCCGGAGATGACCGGTAATCTTCCCGGCGGTTCAACTGGAAGGCCCGCACCGCTCGCTGGTGCTCGGCCAGGGTTCTCGAAAACTTATGACTGCCGTCACCCCGGGCAACGAAATACAGGGCATCGCCCTCCGCTGGATGCAGCGCCGCATGAATGGCCGCTCGCGCAGGCATGGCAATGGGAGTAGGCGGCAAGCCGTCAATCCGGTAGGTGTTGTAGGGCGTGTGGGTGCTGAGATCCCGGCTACGAATGCGCCCTTCATAACTATCGCCCATGCCGTAGATGACCGTCGGGTCCGTTTGTAGGCGCATACCTTTGTTCAGGCGTCGCACAAATACTCCGGCAACCTCTTTGCGCTCACCGGCAACACCGGTTTCACGCTCAATAATCGACGCCATAATCAGGGCTTCGTAGGGTGAGTCATAGGGAAGACCCTGTTCCCGGTTTTCCCACTCTTCCTGAAGCACCTCTACCATTCGGTTATAGGCTCGCTGAAGAATGTCCAGATCGCTCTCATCGCCACTGAACAGGTAAGTATCGGGATAGAACCAACCCTCCGGATGCTGATCCGGCGCACCTACGGCTTCCATGATGCGCTCATTGCTCCAGTCCGTTGTAACTTTTTCCAACTGCTCATCGGAGGCCAGCTCGGCACGCATATCTGCGAAGGTTCTACCCTCGATAAACTGCACAGACCAGAGCTTCACCTTGCCTTCAACCATGTTTTCTATCAGCGCAACCGGTGTCATTGACGGAAACAGCTCGTAGTCACCGGCTTTGATCCGGGTCTGTTCCGGACTCAAGCGCCCGTATATCCGCAACCACAGGGCATCATCGATGTAACCTTCACGCTCCATCTGCCTGGCCAGCTGGTTAAAACCGGTGCCTGACTCAACCGTCATCAGGCCAGGCTCATCAATGGCGATAGGTTGTTTGAGTGTCTGCAACCCCTGCCATACCCAAAGACCACCACCGGCGCCCACAAGCACCGAAACCGTAACCAGCAGAATCAGTAATTTCTTGAACACTATGATTTGTCCATCTTTGTCGGTGAACCACAGATTGTGGCAAGCCGGTTATCCACAGGCAAATCCTGATCAGCCAGGTTGCGAACCGGAACAATGCCTAACACGGAATTCGTCAGATACAGCCCCCGACACCGGTCAGACATCAGCCACTCCAGCGTGATTGGCGCTTCGTGAACAGGCTCACCGCTGGCATACAGGCAGCTCAGAACATGCGACCGCATAACCCCTGAAACCGCCAGTGCAGCGCCCGGAGGTGTCAACCAGCCGGCGTCCGTCAGAACGAAAATATTGGTTCGGGTACCTTCCACCACATGCCCTTCCGAATTGCTCATCAGCACTTCGAAAACCGGGCCTTGCAATGCTCGAGCCGCCATAACCTGTTCGAGCCGGTTAAGCGACTTAATACCACACAACAGCGGATTCACGGTCAGAGGAACCGGAGAGAACTCAACACACACACCCCTTGGGTCCGGGGCCGGCGGAGCCGGGGAATGAGCCACCAGAAGATTGGGCTGCATGCCCGGGGCCGGCTGGTAACCGCGCCCGCCGGCGCCCCGGGTAAGCGTCAGCTTGAGAACCCAGGGAGCCTCGCAGTCATGCTGGGAATAATGACCGGAGAATTCCCCAAGCGCGCCAATGGCAATTTTCTCCAGTTCGCCACGACTGGCAGGAATGCCCAGGCGACGAGCGTCTTTTGTCAGCCGGTCCAGGTGTCCGGACAGCAAAGGCGCATGAGCGCCCTCCGCCCGAATTGTTTCGAACAATCCATCACCATAGGCCAGCCCACGATCTGCTGAAGGCAGGCCGCCCTCATCCGCCCGGTATACCTGAACCACTTGTTGCTCAATCCTCGTAGCGTCGAACGATCAACGTGCCGTTGGTGCCACCAAAGCCGAACGAGTTGGACAGGGCTACTCGGGCATCAGACTGACGACTCTTGTGAGGCACGAAATCCAGATCACAGCCTTCATCCGGGTTCTCCAGATTGATGGTTGGCGGCAAGACACCTTCTTTTACGGCCAGTGTTGAGAAGATGGCTTCCACCGCACCGGCAGCGCCCAGCAAATGGCCAGTCACAGACTTGGTACTACTCATGGCCAGTTTATCTGCGTGGCTGCCAAACACAGACTTCACAGCGGCCACTTCTGCCACATCACCAACCTGTGTGGAAGTACCATGGGCATTAATATAGTCGATGTCGTCCGGGTTCAGGCCGGCATCGCGAATGGCATTGCGCATGGAGCGGGCTGCACCTTCGCCGTTCGCTGGTGGCGCGGTAATGTGATGAGCATCATCACTCATACCAAAACCAATCACCTCGCCATAAATGGTCGCGCCACGGGCAAGAGCGTGATCAAGCTCTTCGAGCACCACAACACCGGCACCGTCGCTCAGCACGAAACCATCCCGGTCCTTATCCCAGGGACGGCTAGCCTTTTCCGGCTCGTCATTACGGGTAGACAGCGCCCGCGCGGAAGCAAAACCGGCAATACTGGTACGCGTTGTCGCCATCTCCGAACCACCGGCCAGCATGACATCTGCATCGCCATAGGCAATGGTTCTGGCGGCATACCCAATATTGTGGGTACCGGTGGTGCAGGCCGTAACGATGGCGATATTGGGGCCCTGGTATCCGAAACGAATGGCGGCATTACCGGACACCATGTTGATAACGGAAGCGGGCACAAAGAAAGGCGACACTTTGCGGGGGCCAGACTGGTGCATCTGAATAACATTCTTTTCAATGTACTCAATACCACCAATGCCTGAACCAATAGCGACACCTACCCGTTCACGATCCAGCTTTTCGAACTGCTCCAGACCGCTGTCGTCCACCGCCTGCTGAGCAGCAACCAGGCCATAGTGGATAAAGGCGTCCAGCTTACGGGCTTCCTTGGTGGTCAGATACGGCTCCAGATCCAGGTCTTTAACGCCTCCACCGATACGAGTGCTGTAATCAGTCGCGTCAAACCTGTCAATTGGCCGGATGCCACTGCGCCCTGCACACACACCTTCCCAACTGGCAAGGACATCATTGCCTACCGGAGACACCATTCCCATACCTGTGATAACAACCCGTCGCTTGCTCATACCCCTGTCACCCATTGTTCCTTTCAATTACCAGGATTATCAAATTTCGCCCAATAAAAAAGCCGCCCTTCATAAAACTCAAAGGACGGCTTTCTACTGGTTATCTGCTAACTTGCAGACTATCAGGTATGCGAGACGATGTAGTCAATCGCGTCCTGAACGGCGCCCAGCTTCTCGGCTTCTTCATCAGGAATTTCAGTTTCAAATTCCTCTTCCAGAGCCATAACCAGCTCAACAGTGTCCAGTGAGTCAGCGCCAAGATCCTCTACAAAAGAAGAACTGTTCTGAACCTCAGACTCTTTTACGCCCAACTGTTCACAAACGATCTTCTTAACGCGCTCTTCAACTGTACTCATAATATCCTCACTTTGTATGTCAACCAGGCAACTCAATGGCCGCCAGTTTAGTTTAAACCCTACCTGCAAACAAGCAGGGATTCATTCCAACATGCAGTGCGGCACAGGGTTGTACAACGGCCTGTAAAACAGGCTCAACCCATGTACATGCCGCCATTCACATGAATCGTTTCTCCGGTTACGTAAGCTGCGCCGGCAGATGCCAGAAAAGCCACTACCGAAGCCACCTCTTCGGGTTCTCCAAGGCGACCAGCCGGTATGTTCTCCAGCATGGCATCGCGTTGTTTGTCTTCCAGCTTCTTGGTCATGTCTGTATCAATAAACCCGGGAGCCACACAGTTGGCGGTAATACCCCGATTTGACATCTCCTTGGCCAGGCTGCGGGTAAAACCTTCAACACCCGCTTTTGCTGCACAGTAATTACCCTGACCAGCGTTTCCCATACTGGCAACCACTGAGCTGACATTGATGATCCGGCCCCAGCGGGCCTTCGCCATACCGCGAAGAACAGCCTTACTGGTACGGTAAACGCTGGAAAGATTAGTTTCCAGCACTTCTGACCAATCGTCGTCCTTCAATCGCATGAGCAGGTTATCGCGTGTGATCCCGGCATTATTGACCAGAATCAAAGGAGCGCCAGATTGCTCTGTCAACTGCTTCAAACCTGCCTGAATGCTATCTGGTTCGGCAACATTCATTACAATGCCATAACCATTCAGACCGGCTTCTTTAAAGCCTGCGGTAATGGCCTCGGCACCGCCTTCTGAGGTGGCTGTACCCACCACCTCGGCACCCTGCCGGCCCAACTCGTGGGCAATAGCCTTGCCGATCCCCCGGCTTGCACCGGTTACCAGCGCTACTTTGCCTTCCAAAGACATAACAGACTCCGTTTAATCAGGACTGGCGAAACGCCTCGATAGCGCTTGTCAGCGAATCGGGATTTTCAATGCTGTGCACGGTCAGGTTGCGATCAATACGCTTGATCAACCCGGCCAGAACCTTACCGGGACCACATTCGGCAGCGATACTGACACCTTCGCCAGTCAGCGTATGTATGGAATCGGTCCACAGCACTGGAGAATAAAGTTGCTTGAGCAGGTTGGCTTTCAACGTATCGGCATCGGTGACAGCCTTCGCGTGAACATTCTGCACCACCGGAATGCGTGCGTCACTAAACTGTACGTCATCCAGGCCTTCCGCCAACTTCTCGGCTGCGCCCTTCATCAATGCACAGTGTGAAGGGACACTCACCGGCAATGGCATGGCCTTGCGAGCACCTTTGGCCTTGCAGGCTTCAATAGCCCGCTCGACCGCCGCCGCAGAACCGGCAATCACAACCTGCCCCGGCGCATTGAAGTTAACAGCCGCCACAACGTCACCCTCGGCAGCCTCCTCACAGGCGGCAACCACATCGGCGTCTTCCAGGCCGATAATGGCAGCCATTTTACCCTCACCGGCAGGCACAGCCTCCTGCATGAGTTCGCCACGCAGCTGCACCAGCTTTACGGCTTCTACAAAGTCCAGACTTTCAGCCGCTACCAGGGCGCTGTACTCACCCAGGCTGTGGCCAGCAACAAAATTGGGGCGAGGGCCTTCGGCCACACACCATTCACGCCACAGGGCAACGCTGGCAGTCAGCAACGCCGGCTGGGTAACGGTAGTCTGGCTCAGCTCTTCGACGGGACCATGCTGGCACAGATGCCAGAGATCGTAGCCAAGAACATTGGATGCGTCGTCGAAGGTTTCGGTCACCATTGTCCAGTCTTTGGCAGCAGAGAGCATGCCAACTGATTGTGACCCCTGACCGGGAAAAATAAATGCTGATTTCATGGGCGGAATCTTATCGTTATCGAAGGGTTGGTTAAGATTAGCCAAAAGTACAATTAAGGCTAATTATCCCTGAATACGGGGCAGATTGCGGGCCGACTTTAGTCTCACGAATGCCATGATCCATTAAACCATCAGGTCGTCTAGCCGCTCATTGATGCGCTGGGGCACTTCCAGCTCCACTTCGCGCACAGCCTGATCAATCGCGGCGCGCATGGCTCGCTCATTGGCATTGCCATGGCTTTTTATCACCACACCCTGCAGTCCCAGCAAGCTGGCGCCGTTATGGCGCGAAGGATCCACAAGCCGCAGCAACCGGCCGACAATCGGTCGGGCCAACAAACCCACAAAGCGCCCGTAAAGTGAACGGGTGAAAGCCTGCTCCATCAGCTCGATCAGCAGACCAGCCACCCCCTCACCTGTTTTCAGCGCAATATTGCCGACAAAACCGTCGCAGACTACAACATCGGCAACGTCCCGAAACAGGTCGCTGCCCTCGACATAGCCGATATAGTTCAGGGTTTCGCACTGAGCCAGCATGTGAGACGCCAGGCGCACCTGCTCATTACCCTTGATCTCTTCCTCGCCAACGTTCAGCAACGCAACGCGAGGCTCAGGCTGACTGCAGATTGCGGTCGCCATCAAAGAGCCCATCAAGGCATACTGATACAGGTTTTCTGCCGTGGAATCGACATTGGCCCCCAGATCCAGAACATGGCACCGGCCACGAAGCGAGGGAATCAGTTTGGCAATCGCAGGCCTTTCAATGCCCGGATACATGCGGATAATTGAACGCCCGAAAGCCATCAACGCACCGGTGTTTCCGGCACTGACACACCCCTGGGCTTCATTATCGCGCACCAGCCCCAGAGCAATGGCCATGGAAGAATTTCTTTTATGGCGCAGCGCATGAGACGGTCGCTCATTCATCTTCACCACATCTGCCGCTTCGACAATGCGAATTCTTGCATGGCCATCACGCAACAAGGCCTCAAGCTCGCTCCGTATTCCTACCAGAACGATACTCAAGGCCTCGTTTTCACGTACTGCTTCCAGAGCAGCAGGAACTACCACTGCGGGACCGTGGTCGCCGCTCATGGCATCAATAGCTATGGTGACCGACGTACTCACCGTTCTTCCATGAGCCATGATTCAGAAGCAGATCCTGACGAAATCACTCGTCGGAAGCTTCTACAACCTGCTTACCACGATAGAAACCGTCTGGAGACACGTGGTGACGACGATGAATCTCGCCGGTGGTTGCATCGGTAGACAGAGTGGCAGTGCTCAGCGCGTCGTGTGAACGGCGCATGCCACGCTTGGAACGGGTTTTGCGATTCTTCTGTACAGCCATGATTATGCTCCTGACCTTTTTACGAAAACGTTAGTGCTTTGTGGTCTTGAGGCCCGCCAGCACACTGAACGGGTTATCCTCGCGATTCTTCGCCTCAGGCTCATCGGGTGTCTGTTCAGGCTCAAGCGCCTCCAGATCCTCTTTTGCCGGGCAGTCTTGCCGCTCGTGCAACGGAAAGGGCGGCAACACCAGAAGCAACTCGTCTTCTATCATTGCCCACAAATCCGCATTGAAATCTTCCACCGGAAATGGCTCGAGAACCTTGGGAAGCCGCTGCGCCTGCTCATCGCTGGTTACAAAACCCAACTCGAAGTGCGACTCCAGAACTGTCTGCATCCCGCTCAGGCAACGCTGACACTCCAGAACCACTGGCGCGGACAATTCGCCCGACACAACCCTGCGACGCTCACTGTCCATAAAGAAGGACAAGGTCACGCGGCACTCGCTGCCTTCCTGCAAACCCGGAACTGCCTCACGAAAACGAGAAAGACCCAGAAGCGGGACTACCCCCTCCAGGGTTACGTTTTGCTCCGCCAACCGGTAAGGGTCAACGAATTTTGGCAGTTCAGCATTCGGCGCTTCAGACATAGGCGCGCAATTTTAGGGACGAGGCGGCCCAGTGTCAAAGACTTAATGGACTTTCTGCCAGGCCCTTGCCTTTAGATAGGGGTATTTTACGATGCAGGTACCAACAAAACACAAACTCCCTGAACGAAGCCTCCTTTATGACCCGTCCGGATATTGTACTCGCCTCTTCATCACCTTACCGGAAAAGCCTTCTGGCAAGACTGGAACTGCCCTTCCGTTGCGCCAGCCCGAACATTGATGAAACAGCCTTGCCCGGAGAAGCTGCCGAAGCCATGGCCGTCAGGCTCGCTACGGCCAAAGCCAGAGCTCTGGCAGAAGACAACCCGGAAAGCCTGATCATCGGCTCAGACCAGGTCGCAGCCCTGCCCGACGGGTCGATTCTGGGTAAGCCGGGCAGCCACCAGCAGGCCAAAGCGCAACTGGCGAGGTCCAGCGGCCAGTGCGTGCAGTTCCTGACTGGCCTGGCCATACTGGACACCCGCAGCAACACCCTGAAAACCTGCTGCGAAAGGTTTGAGGTAAATTTCCGAACACTCTCGGACGAGGAAATCGAAGGCTACCTGCGCAAGGAGCAACCTTACGACTGCGCCGGCAGCTTCAAGATGGAAGGCCTGGGCATCGCCCTGTTCAGCAGCCTGAACGGGCGAGACCCCAACAGCCTTGTGGGCCTGCCATTGATAGCACTGAACGATCTGCTCAGGGAATCCGGCATCAACCCACTACTCAACCCGTGACAGAACGATCTGCCCGGGCTTTTCACGATCAAAGGAGCTCGAGCCGGGATTCCATCAACTGGTTGGCGACACCTTCGCCAACCGACACACCCAGTTGGTCCACAAGCTCGCGGAACGGCGACTTACCTCGAGTGTAGTCAACCAGGGTCTCCTGACCCACCAGTTGACGCGCCACCCAGGACGTACTGCCCAGACCATCAATCAGGCCCAGCTCCAGGGCCTGCTCGCCACTCCAGACCAACCCGCTGAACAACTTGTCGTTATCGCTCAGGCGGTCACCTCGACCTTCCTTGACGGCTTCGATAAACTGCTGATGAGTGTTTTCCAGAACGCTCTGCCAGAAATCCACCTCTTCTTCCTGTTCCGGTGAAAACGGATCAAGAAACGCCTTGTTATCACCCGCCGTATACAGCCGACGATCAACGCCCACCTTGTCCATCAGGTCGGTAAAGCCGAAGCCACCGGCCACCACTCCGATAGAGCCCACCAGACTGGCGCGATTGGCGTATATTTCATCCGCAGCCGCGGCTATATAGTAGGCGCCCGATGCTCCGATATCAGAAATCACGGCATAGAGCTTCTTATCGGGGTACTCATCGCGCAGGCGCAACATTTCGTCATAGATATACCCGGCCTGCACCGGACTGCCACCAGGGCTGTTAATGCGCATAACAACCGCACGAGAATTTCCGGCCTCAAACGCCGAGCGCAATGCACCCACAATATTGTCAGCGCTTGCCAGCTCCTCATCAGCAATGGGGCCATTAATCTCAACCACCGCCGTATGGGCTGCAGCCGACGTTTGCATATCGCCCCCCAGCGGCGACCGGATAAAGAACAGCAGGGCAATCAGATACCCGAACGTCAGCAACTTGAAGAAAACACCCCAACGCCGGCTGCGACGCTGCTCTGCCTGCAGCGACATCACCAGCTTTTCGATCAGCTTCCAGTCACGGCCGGACTCAGGCGGCATCGCCGGCTTTTTCTGGCCGAACAGACCACGCTTTCCGGCCGACTTCTCCTGCTCCGGCTCAGCCGGCTTGTCACCCCATTCCGGCGGTTTATCCGATTCCCAATCACTCATTCGTCATTCCTTTTCAGACACAAAGACAAAATCAAAGGCCAAGAACCCGGCGCAACTCATCGACAGAGCTGACCACCGCGTGCGGATCGTACTGCCCCAACACATCGCGCTTGTGAACGCCCCACTCCACACCAATGGAGGGCATCCCGGCCCGCTGCGCCATCTCAAGATCGTAACGGGTGTCGCCAATCATCACTGCCTCTTCAGGCCTGTGACCATGAAAAGCCAGGATTTCCTCGAGCATGAGCGGATCCGGCTTGGAGCGAGTTTCATCAGCACAACGGGTAATCTGGAAATGATGCCCCAGACCACTGCTCGTCAGAGCCCCTTCCAGCCCACGGCGACTCTTGCCGGTGGCGACCGAACAGGCCCGGCCATCAGCACGAATATCGGCCACCACCTGAGCCATACCCTCAAAGACATTCTGCGGGCTGGTCTGCTTCATAAAGAAGTAACGGGCGTAACCTTCACGCATTCTCTGGACATCCTCCGGCTCGATGCCCGGATACAATTGCTCCAGCGCCTCAACAATCCCGAGACCGATAATATCCCGATAAGCCGCTGGCTCCAGTGCCGGGAAACCCAGCTCCGTCGCCGCCTGATGCAGGCTGTCAGCAATATGGTCGACAGAGTCGATCAGGGTGCCGTCCCAGTCAAAAATTACGAGCTTCACATTCATTGATTACTACCTTGGTTACGCTGCCCGAGGGCCCGAAGCACATTGCTGAACGCGTCGTCATAAGGCGCCTCCAGAGTCATTGCCTGCTCTGATCCCGGCAACCGGAATTCCAGTGCCTGCGCATGCAGCATCAGCCTCTGGCCGCCAACCGCGCGAAAAGCCTTCAGGCTGGCATCATCCATGTATTTATCATCACCGGCAATCGGGTGGCCGGCCCAGGCCGCATGCACCCGAATCTGATGAGTGCGGCCGGTCACCGGAGACGCCTCCACCAGACTGTAGCCCTGAAAGCGTTTCAGACATTTGAACAACGTCAGTGATTCCTTGCCTTCAGAACTGACCTTCACGCGTCTTTCGCCGTTCGGCATTTCATAGCGCAGCAACGGCTCCGCCACTTTTTTCATTTTTGCCGACCAGTCCCCGGCTACCAGCGCATGGTAATGCTTACGAATCCGCTTATTGCGCAGTTCATCCTGCAGAAAACGTAATGCCGAGCGTTTTCTGGCCACCATCACCAGGCCGGACGTGTCTCTGTCCAGCCGGTGCACCAGTTCCAGAAACTTTGCCTGTGGCCGCGCAGCCCGCAACACCTCAATCAGACCGAAGCTCAGCCCACTACCACCGTGAACGGCAATGCCCGAAGGCTTGTTAACCACCAGCATGTCATCGTTCTCGAACACCACCGCAGACTCCATCACCGCCTGTACCCGATCACCCGGCTTCGGCTGCTCCGGTTTGCTTTGCTGCACAATCGGTGGAATGCGCACTACATCGCCGGCCTGCAGCCGGGAACTCTGCTTCACCCGGCCCTTGTTTACCCGCACCTCGCCCTTGCGAATAATCCGATAGACAACGCCCTTGGGCACGCCCCGCAGCCTCGCCATCAGGAAATTGTCCACCCGCTGGCCCGCCATATCCTCATCTACCTCCACCCACTGCACCTTTGTCTGCACAGGGCCTGGCGTAGCGGTTGCGGCCGGCTTTCGTGGGTTCTGCCCACCCAGCCTGGGCTTGCCCTGAGAATGCGACGACTTACGTGGTCTGGACGGTTTATTTCGAGGTTGGGGCTTGCGCGACATGAGAAACCTTGTGTCGGGATAAAACGCAGGATTGAACGGCCAGAGTCAAGCTGTTATATTCAGGCTTGCTCTGTCGTTTGTCTACGGCCTGACGAACTCTGGTCAGAAGCCGGAGCGACAGCAGTATACCGACACAGATAAAGAGTTTGAACGCTGCCACCCAATCATTACCGGGTACAGCCAGAAACACGCTTCCGACCCCCGTTCAGATCCAGAGAGACTGAAACCGGCCCGGGAGCAGAAGTAACCGACCGGAAAACCGTCGGGCGACATCGCGAAGAATCATTGCCACGCAAAGCCGGGCCGTCCATCAAACCAATACGACGTGAGACCCAGGCCTTTGTGTGAACCTGAAAACGGATATTATGCGTCAACAGACACGTACCCTGTTCGGTCCCGACCTGCCTGATCGCAGGCAGATCGTCACTGGTGGTCTCAGATCCGCTGGATCAAACCCCAAAAGGGATTGATCCGTCTGGCCGCCGGCCTCCCTGCACTACCAGGGCCCGCGGCACGCACATCCCGCTTCGCAGATGCGAGCTCCCCCGGTTTTCTGTCACAAACAGACGACAGGAACCCTTTCTTTCCATGAAAAGAATGCTGATCAATGCAACCCATCCCGAAGAGTTGCGCGTAGCCCTGGTAGACGGCCAAAGACTGTTCGATCTGGACATCGAGTCCAGTTCCCGCGAACAGAAGAAGGCCAACATTTATAAAGGCCGCATCACCCGTGTTGAGCCCAGCCTGGAAGCCGCCTTTGTCGACTTCGGCGCTGACCGCCACGGCTTTCTGCCCCTGAAGGAAATCTCCAAAGACTACTTCAAGAAATCCCCCGGCCAGATCGAAGGCAAAATCAACATCAAGGATGTTGTCTCCGAAGGCCAGGAAGTCATCGTTCAGGTCGACAAAGAAGAGCGCGGCAATAAAGGCGCCGCCCTCACCACCTTTGTATCCCTGGCTGGCCGTTACCTGGTACTGATGCCTAACAACCCTCGCGCAGGCGGTATCTCCCGCCGTATTGAAGGCGACGAGCGCGCCCAGCTGAAAGACGCCATGAACGACGTCCAGACCCCGAAAGGCATGGGCATCATCGTTCGTACCGCCGGCATCGGTCGTACTACCGAAGAACTCCAGTGGGATCTGGACTACCTGGTCCAGTTCTGGGAAGCCATTACCCAGGCTTCTGAAGAGCGTAAAGCTCCGTTCCTGATTCACCAGGAAAGCAACGTTATCATTCGTGCCGTACGCGATTACCTCCGCCAGGACATCGGCGAAGTGCTGATTGACTCCGAAACCGTGCACGAAGATGTGCTCAGCTTCGTACGCGCCGTAATGCCCACCTTCGAAAACAAGATCAAGCTGTACAAGGACGAAATCCCCCTGTTCAGCCGGTACCAGATCGAAGGCCAGATCGAGACCGCCTTCCAGCGGGAAGTGAAACTCCCCTCCGGCGGCTCCATCGTGATCGACCCCACCGAAGCGCTGGTGTCTATCGACATCAACTCCTCGCGGGCCACCAAAGGCCAGGACATCGAAGAAACCGCGCTGCAGACCAACCTGGAAGCGGCCGAAGAAATTGCCCGCCAGCTACGCCTGCGTGACATGGGCGGCCTGGTGGTCATCGACTTCATCGACATGACCCCGGCACGCCACCAGCGTGAAGTGGAACAGAAAATGCGCGAAGCCCTGGAAATTGACCGGGCCCGCGTACAGGTCGGCAAGATTTCCCGTTTCGGCCTGCTGGAAATGTCCCGTCAGCGCCTGCGTCCGTCTCTGGGCGAGACCCGCAGCGAAGTCTGCCCACGCTGTGAAGGCCAGGGCACCATTCGTGGCATCGAATCCCTGGCGCTTTCCATCATGCGCCTGATCTACGAAGAGTCCTCCAAGGAAAAGACCGCTGAAGTCCGCGCCGTTGTGCCGGTATCCGTGGCCACCTTCCTGCTCAACGAGAAGCGCAAGCAGCTGGCCGATATTGAAGCCCTGCAAAAGGTTTCCGTTGTGGTCGCGCCGGTTCCAAATATGGAAACGCCGCACTTCGAAATCCTGCGCCTGCGTCAGGACGAAGCCACACCAGAGCACATTTCCAGCCATCAGGTGGCTCAGGAATATAACGAACGGGAAGAAGACACCTCGCCTGAAGCACCCACCACCGAAAAACCGGTACGCGAACAGGCAGCCGTCAAGGCTATCCGTCCTTCGGCGCCCGCCCCCTCTGCCGCACCTGCGCAGAAAGCGGCAGCTGCCAACGAGCCTGAAGAAGGCCTGTTCCGTAAACTGGGCAAGAAAATTGCCGATTTCTTCCGCGACGAAGAGGAAGAAAGCAGCGATCAGGAACGCAATGCGGCCAACCGTAATCGTACCGATGACCGCCGCAATCAGCGTCAGGACCGTCGCAAATCCCGCGTCGCCCGTGACGACCAGAGCTCCGGCGGCAACAACAACCGCAGCGGCAGTGATCGTCGCCAGGGTGGCCAGCAAAACCGTAACGACGACAACAATCGTGGTCGTAGCCGCGGTGGTCGCAACAACCAGAATCGCCAGAACCAGCAAGACAAACCTACTGATAACAAAGCTGGCGATAACAAAGGTAACGACACCAAAGGCGGAGACAACAAGGGCAACGACAACCGCAAGCGCGGCCCGAACCGCAACCGTCCGCAGCGTGACCAGAAAGATCAGAAGGATCAAAAGGATCAAAAGGATCAGAAGGACACTCGCGAGCAGCAGGACACCGCCAAAGGTGGCAACAACGACAAACCCGCTGGCGATGACAAAAACCGCAAGCCGCGTCGCTCGCGCAACCGTGATGGTTCTCCGTCAGAAAACCCGGCCTCTACCCCGGCAGCACGAAAAGCCGAGCGTTCTGACAAGCACCAGAAGGACACTCAGCCGGAAAGCGTTGTCCAGTCGGAAGTAGCTGCTGAAGAAAAGTCAGACAGCGGCAAAGACGGGAACGAGAGCGGCCGCAACAACAAGCCGGCCGGCCGCAAGCGCAAGCCGTCGCAAAAGGCCGATACCGCCAACAAAGCCGAAACAACGGACAAGCCGGACGAAAACGCCGCGGCGTCAGACAAAACCAGAGTTGAGTCTGAAAAGCCGGCACAGACCGGGTCGGAAGCTCCGGCAACGCCTGAACCGGAAGCCGAAACTGCTCCAAAAGCAGAAGACGCTCCGGCAGAAACAAAGCCCCAGGCCAAATCAAAGCCGAAACCGAAGCGCGAGCCAAAAGCTGAAGCAAAACCTGCAGAGGCTGAACAACCGGCGACTGAAGAGCCTGCACAGGCTGCGGAGAAGCCGGAACCTGCTCCGGCAAAGGCTGAAGTTGAAGCTGAAGAAAAACCTGCAAAAGCAGAGCAACCTGAGAAGGCCGAAAAGCCAGAGCAGGATGAGAAGCCAAAGCAGGAAGAAAAGCCACAACCGGCAGAGCCGGCTGCTGAAAAGCCAGCCAAAGCCGAGAATCCAGAGCCAACTGAAGAAAAAGCAGAGCAACCCAAAGCGGCCGAACCTGCTGCTGAACAAACGGCAAAGCAGGAAGCCACCAAAACCGCTGAAACTGTCGACGTACCGGTAACCCCGGGACGCGCCTACAACGACCCACGGGAAGTTCGTAAGCGCCAACGCGCAGCAGAAGCAGCCAAGAAGGCCGGGAGCAATTGATCATGTTGAGCAATTCGGACATCGAAGCGCTGGAAGATATTCTCTTCGCTGAACCCTGGGGCGATCACGCCCTCGATTTCTTCGGGTTCCACGGAGTGGTATGCGCCAGCGTTATCGGGCCGGTCAGCCTGCAGGCGGAAGACCTCTTCCGTCTGGCCACAGGCACCGATACCCTGCCAGACGGCGGGGTACCGGATATCTTCTCCCACTGCGCGCAGCAACTGGGCCAGGACATGGCTCACGCCCTGGACATGGGCCAGCCCCTGGAGCTTCCGGAGCCGGAAGACGGCGACCCCATGAACGCCCTGGAAAACTGGTGCGCAGGTTTTGTCGACACCTTCCTGGAGCACGAGGAAAGCTGGCTGGAAGCCGCTGCTGAGGAAGAAGTGGCAGACCTGATGGTGCCAATGCTTACACTGTCAGGCCTGTTCGAGGATGAAGACTTCCAGAAGGTGCGAGACGACGAGAAGCTGGCCGGGCGCATGGCCGATGCCATCCCCGATTCGCTGACCGACCTGTACCTGCTGTTTCACGCACCGGACTGAGCCTCAGCTCAGTACTGGTTGCCGAAAACAATGCCAGACGGGCGTCAGCCCCTCTGGCATTTTCATTATCCGGCCAAGCTCACACCAGGGCGCACCCGGAAAGTGAAAATCACTACCCTGAGAGGCCAGCAACTCCTCACGACGCGCCAGTTCGGCAACAAACCCCAGATCCCCGCTGGACTGCCCGGCAACCGACACTTCGATTGCCCGCCCCCCGGCTTTGCGGAAATCCGACGTCAGCGCCCGCAATTTGGTCGCTGTAAGCCGATATTTCCGCGGATGGGCCAACACGGCAATACCGCCGGCAGCGCCAATCCAATCGACCACCTCATGCAGTTCGGGCCAGCAGGCTTTGACATCACCCGGCTTACCGGTGCCCAGGTAACGCTTGAAGGCGTGGGCCGTGCGCGGTACCACACCGGCATCCACCAGCACCCGGGCAAAATGGGGGCGTCCCGGCACATCGCCACCAGAATATTCCGTGGCCCTAGCCAGCAGATCATCCACTTTCAGTTTCTCGAGCTTCTCGGCGATCAGCCGGGCTCGCCGCCAGCGATTTTCGTTCTGGTGCGCGAGCGCCTTCAAGAAAGCTTCAT